>Ga0189284_100031_pt1 | contig 281308 bp, 286 predicted proteins | sample N32C7minimetaG_FD_130314 | JGI IMG/M metagenome (GOLD analysis project Ga0189284, IMG submission 130314) | Marine microbial communities from the Costa Rica Dome - N32 C7 mini metaG | ecosystem: Environmental > Aquatic > Marine > Oceanic > Photic zone | place: Costa Rica: the Eastern Pacific...
CGGCGATCACCATCGGCTGCAGACAGAACTTCGATTTGAGGGCGGTTGATAAAGTCGGACATAAGGTCGGACTTACCATCGGATCGAACCCGAGATCAGACGGCCGCCGCCGGAGGCTTACAGTTCTGCAAGGGCAAGGAATGGCGATTGGCGACGCGGTGCGCCAGATCGGCGTCACCCAGCAGACCTACTATCGGTGGCGCAAGCAGTATGGTGGGATGAACCGTGATCAGCTCAAGCGGCTGAAGGAGCTGGAAGCCGAGAACCAGCGGCTGCGGCGCGCGGTCTCGGATCTGCCGCTGGACAAGATGATCCTGGCCGAGGCTGCACGGGGAAACTTCTGAGCCCTTCGCGCCGCCGCAAGTGCATCGACCATGTGCGGCAGGCGCTCGGCTTGGTGCGGACGCCCTCAAGACGATAGGCGCTGTCAATCACACCACAATGCGGGCAGATCGGACCACCGGGCCAGATGATGCTCTCAACATGCGCGAAAGCTGCGGCTTCGTCGTGCATGTATGGCTTGGACAGAACGGACATGGTGTTTCCCTCAATTTCTTGAGTTATACCCAGGAAATCACCTTGGGTTTATCAAATATACAATCGCCCTTTTAAGCCGCCCAGTGCGCAGCCATAGCTTCGGCTTGCTGGAGCACGCTCTGCACTGCGGCATCCTGTAAATCCGGTGGATAGCCATACTTCCGCAGAATTCGTTTCACCAGAATCCGCATTCGCGCCCGCGCCGTCTCCCGGCGCTGCCAATCCACGGCGGCATTTTTCTTAAGATTGTTCAACAGCTCATGGGCGATAATGCGGAGCTGGTCATTGCCCATGACTTCGACTGCGCTCTCGTTCTGGGCCAGGGCGTCATAGAAAGAGATTTCCTCCTGGCTAAGCCCTTCCTCCTCGCCGCGTTGGTGCGCGTCGCGGATGTCCTTGGCGAGCTTGATCAGCTCCTGAATGACCTCCGCCGTCGTGATGGCGTTGCTATGGTAACGGGCGATCGCCGCCTCTAACCGCTCGGAGAAAGCGCGAGTCTGGACAACGTTGACCCGGCCCTTTGAGCGTATCTCGCCGTTGATCAGCTTGCGCAGCGCCTCCATGGCGAGATTCTTCTTCTCCATCCCTTGAACCTCGGCGAGGAATTCCTCGGAGAGGATGGAAATGTCCGGCGTCACCAGTCCAGCGGCTTCGAGAATATCGACGATCTCCGTCGAGACTACGGCGCGGCTAACGATCTGTTGCACGGCCAGGTCTCGCTCGGCGGAGGACTTGCCCGTGCCGGGCGTACTCTTGGCGAGCGCCGCGCGCACAGTTTGGAAGAACCCCACCTCGTCGCGGATGTTCCGCGCCTCATCACTGGCGGCGGCCAACGCGAACGCTTTTGAGAGCGCCAGCACGGCGTCGTTGAATCGGCGATGCGCACGTTTCTTACCGTCCTCGGTCGTTTCCTTGGCCGCCTCGCGCTGCTGCATGTCGAGGACCCACTCGATTGCGCCAGCGAGGGCGGCGAGTCGCTCCTGCGGCGTGCCGGTGAGACCGGCCCGGTAGTCGAAACCGTGGAACATGTCGCTCACGATCTCGTACTTCTCCAGCATCACAGCGACGGCCTCGGCCTCGTCGATGCCCGCGTGCTTCTGGTCGTCTCGGGAATACTGGCTGAGGGCGGACTTCAGGTTCTGGGCAATGCCGATGTAATCCACGATTAGCCCGGCGGGCTTGTCGCGGAACACTCGGTTCACGCGGGCAATCGCCTGCATGAGCCCATGCCCGCGCATGGGCTTGTCGATGTAGATCGTGTGCATGCTCGGCGCGTCGAAGCCGGTCAGCCACATATCCCGGACGATCACCAGCTTGAGCGGGTCTTCCGGGTCCTTGGCCCGCTTGGCGAGCAGTTCCCGACGCGCCTTGCCGCCGATATGCTGCTGCCATTCCGTCGGGTCGGAAGCCGCGCCGGTCATGACGACCTTGAGGACGCCGCTCAGGTCGTCGTCGCTGTGCCACTCCGGGCGAAGCTTGATGATCTGGTCATAGAGCGCGACGCAAATCCGGCGACTCATGCAGACCACCATGGCCTTGCCATCCATGCCGACGACGCGGTTCTCAAAATGCTCCACGAGGTCTTTGGCGACCATGGCGAGGCGCTTCTCGGCCCCGACGACGGCCTCGACGTTGGCCCATTTGCGCTTGAGCTTCTCTTGCTCGCCGTGGGCCTCGTCCTCGGTCAGCTCGGCAACGTCGTCGTCGAGCCCCGGCTTCTCGTCCTCGTCCAGCTCGATCCGGGCAAGGCGGCTCTCGTAGTAGATTGGAACTGTCGCGCCGTCCTCGACGCCCCGGTTGATGTCGTAAACGTCGATGTATTCGCCGAACACGGCAGGCGTGTTCACATCCTCCTTCTCGATTGGCGTGCCGGTGAAGCCGATGAAGGATGCGTTCGGCAGAGCGTCGCGGAGGTACTTGGCGAACCCGTGCGCAATCTCGCCCGTCTTGCGGTTCAATCGCGCCCGGAAGCCATACTGGCTGCGATGTGCTTCGTCGGCGATGACGACGACGTTCCTACGATCGGTCAGCACCGGGTAGTCGTTCTCGCCACGTTCGGGCGAAAACTTCTGAATTGTCGTGAACACCACACCGCCGGAGGGACGGGTCAGGACCCGTGCCAAGTCCTCCCGGCTTTCGGCCTGTTGTGGGGTCTGGCGGAGCAGATCGCGGCACATTGCAAAGGTGCCGAATAGCTGATCGTCGAGGTCATTTCGATCGGTGATGACGACGACGGTCGGGTTCTCCATGGCCGGATGGGCGATGATCTGCCCAGCATAGAAGGCCATTAGCAGGCTCTTGCCCGAGCCCTGGGTGTGCCAGATGACGCCGATGCGGCGATCACCCTCGGGAAGCGCGGCGTCGATCGTGTGCTCGACCGCGCGGCGGACGGCGTGGAACTGGTGATACCCAGCCACGATCTTGACGAGGCCGGAACCCGTGTCGCCAAACACGGTGAAATCCCGGATCAGCGTCAGAAAACGGGACTTTTCGAAAACGCCCTCGATGACGGTGCCCAGCTCCGGCGCGCCCTTCGGTGCGACGGCGGCCCCGTCCACGGTGCGCCAAGGCATGAACCGTTCGACATTGGCGGTTAGCGATCCAAGGCGCGCATGGAGGCCGTCCGAGGTCACGAGCGCGGCGTTTGTGCGGAACAGGGAAGGTATCTGATCCTTGTAGGTCTGGAGCTGGTTGAAAGCTCCTTCGAGGGTGGCGTTCTCGTCGCCGGGGTTCTTCAGTTCGATGACGCCCAAAGGCAGGCCGTTGACGAACACCACAACATCGGGGCGGCGGTTTCGCTGCCCCTCGATCACTGTGTACTGATTGACGGCCAGCCAGTCATTAGCATCCACATCGATAAAGTCTATCAGACGGGCGACGTCCCCACCGATGCTGCCATCCTCTCGGGCGACCTCGATCGGCACACCTTCGGTTAGGTATTTATGAAGACGTCGGTTCTCCTCGACGAGCGAAGGCGTTTCTGTCTGTTGTAGCTTTCGCAGGACATCATCCAACGTCTCAGATGGTAAATGCGGATTGATCCGCGCCAGAGCATTGCGGAGCCGTACAACGAGCAGGACTTGGTCGTAGCTTACGCGCTCGGGTGTTGGTCCGTCGGGCGAGATGTCCGGCCCATGCAATACGGAGTAGCCTAGACCATGAAGCCAATCGAGCGTGGCATCCTCGACGTGGCTTTCGGTGAACTTGGTCATCCCGCGACCTTCTGTTTGGCCCTATGGGCTACCCAGATTTCCTCGATGGACTCCGCTTTCAGGCAATCTTGCATACGCTTGATGGCCTTCGGCGAATACCGCGCGTGGGTGACGCCGCTGATCTTGAACTCCTTGAAGCAGTCCGGGTCGTCCCTGAGCCCTAGATGATCGACGACCGCGCGAGATTTCGGAAGTGTCAGGCCAACCTTGCCCGCCAAATCCCGTGCACCGAGGCTATAGAAACCCAATTCGTCCACGCGCCGTACAGCGACGACGGCTCCTGTCCCTTCGCCCTCCTTGAGCAACTGGACTGGCGTTCCCTCGTTTTTTGTCAGGCGTAGACTGAGGGTTGGGCCATCACCTTCTGCGGCGATGTTGATCGACGCCACGCCCGGAAAGACCGTCGGCCAAGCCTCGCCTTCAGCAAGGCGTTTGCAGACCTTCTCCAGTTCACGATCGCTGGGCTGCTCATAGTTGCCGTTCACCGCGCTCTCCAGCACCGCCAGGCTTCTTGCCTTTGCGACGGCATCCATCCTGCGCCGTGTTCCTGGTGCCAAGAGGCCCTTGATCTCCTCGATCTCCTTGTCGAACAGGGCAGCGAGGTCCTTGGGTGCTGTCGTCGAAATGGGCAGAACCCGCTCCGGCAATTCGAGAACAAGGTTCTCCTCGAACACGTCGTCGTGGGTGTCCCGAAACAAGGTCACCCCCGCCTGAGCGTAGAAGTACAACTGGTGCTCGGACATATCGACGAGATAGTGCTGCGCTGCATCCCGCTGGCCGTTGATGGTTTGCAGGGTCAGCGCCTGCTCCTCCGAAAGGAATTTCAAACCGGCATCTGTCAGGCCGCGCCGAACGCAAGCATCAAACCCGATCGTCTGCTTTTCGCGTGGTTTCCTGATCTTCCCGCCCTTTTGCCGGATCGCCGCCTTGAGCAGCATCTCAAAGGAGTGGTCTAGCAGAATGAGGACGGCTTCGGTCCGGCCTCGGTCCCATGGCCGGTTGAAATGATCGATCGAAAGGACCAACGCGTTGATTGCCTTCTCCCGAAGTTGGCGAACCTCCTTTTTCAAGTCGGGGCCTCCTCGGCGGACTCGGCATCACGCATTTTTTTATGCTGCTCGATCTCCCGCTGAGACTCTTCCAGTCGCTCGACTGGATTCCATGTCGCTGCTGGGCGAGCCACAAGGCGATACTTGTTTCGGAGTTCTGTGGCCAGTCTGTTGGCCGACAAGCCCAGCGCAGTGAATCGTTCATCCCGAGTGTCGCGCGCATCCCAGCTCCCCGTCATATGCGAATAGAAACTAACTTGATTTCGGGCCTCCTGGTCATTGTTGGGAAGCTCAAGAAGTCGATAGCAAAGGTCCGGCGGTATTGCCGTCCAGTCCACACCTTCAGGCAACTGAGGCGGCGGTGGCATTGTGTATGAAACGTCCGGCCCGTCTTCTTCTAAGGGGTCTGGGTCAAGGCAGCCCGCGCAGAGGGTTACATATCGATCCAGTGCAATCACGCATCTAACAGCGAGGTATTTTGCCCGCCGACCGCGCTCGCCCCAGCGAAAGAGCGACTCTGCGCTGATCGTGATAACCGCACCTACGACGACACCGGCTAGGCCAATCCACGCTTCCATCAGGCGGTGGCCCCCTCAATAGCATCGTCCAGCAGCACAGCGCGCCAGCGATGGAGGAAGGGGAGGATGTCCTCGTGCAGCACCCAATCCGCCTCGGTCTGGCCGTCGGCCAGGTGCTCTCGGATGGTGCCGTCGAAGGGCGCAATCGTTTCGATGGCCGGAAGGGCGTAGACCTGCTCGTGGATTGTCTCAGCCAGTCTCAGAAGGTCCCGATCTTCAATCAGGAGGTCGAACAGATCGCTGTCACATCCGTCGTAGATGCCTTGCCAGCCGATGGTTTCGATCAGCGAATCGAGGGCGGCGGAGGCTCCCGCACGGCGGTCGGAAGCGGCGTCCGAGATCACCTCGAACAGGGCGTGCTTGAAGCCGTTGGGATACCGTGTCACGCCACCGCCTCCACAGTTTTCTCAGCTTCGGACAAGCGGATTTCGCCGGACATCAGCCTCGGGAGGAGGAGGTCGCGGGTCTGTGCGAGGGAACGACTTTCGACCTTGGCGCTCTCGATTTTCGCGCGGATGGGCGAAAGGACCTCAGCAAAGGCGGTGAGGATGGCGTCCGCTGGAAGTACCAGCTCAATGTCAGATACCTCACTGGGCTTCACAGCCGGATAAGCTCCGCCATGGCCGTCAGCCAAGTTCGCCAACCGTTCAATGCTGTCGGGTCTGGTTGCAGCGCTGTGGACAACATCGCGATAGATCGGCTGGCGCGGCGACAACACCGCGAAGCCGGTGCTTACCGTTAATCCATCTTGCGCGATGTAGGCGAAAGACCCATTCCCCGGTCTGGTCGTGCCAACGATCGTGTCACCAGCTTTTGCAATTCTGCGGGCACGGCTTGGTGCTTCTTCCCACGCTAGTGTCGTGATGGCTTCAACGTTGCCCCACTTTGCGTTGGAGAGGTCTATATACTCGACAAACGGGGGATGATTCCGAGCGGTCCAACTTTGGTGATTGGTATCCGCCAGATCGCCTATCGAACCAACTTGCCACCCGACCGGCTTGCCCTCGTCGTCGAGAGCGTCGGGGAACAGGGACCAGAGGTCGGGGGCGAGGTAGGGGGGGTGACCTTGGGCCTTGGCGCGGGTGGGGCCGAAATCGACGAACCAGTCCTTGAAGATCGCCCGCCCCATCGCCTCCAGCGTCTCGTTCATCCGCCGGTTCAGCTCGATCTTGCCGTCGAGCGCCTCCAGAAGCGTAAGGAGTGTTTCGCGCTCCTTGCTCGGGGGAGGCACCTCGAAGGCGAGAAAATCCTCGCGAGGAAGCCCAAGATTTGTTGTGCCGGTAGCATGCGCTCTGCAGTAAGCACGATACTGTGGGGTCCTAAGCAGCCAATAGATGTAGTCTCTTGGCGCGTCGGCCTCCTTAAAAACCAGCTTCACAGTATCCTGTGTCAGCCTTCCCAATGAAATTGTGCCGGGCACGCGCGCGACCGCACCAAGCAGGTCGGCCGATTGAGTGACATCCTTTAAGGATACGTAGATTTCCCCCGGAGCGAGAAGCATCCTTTCATCTGATGGTCCACCGTATGTCTTCAGGTTGTCGCCTCGGAAACCCCCGTTGCGGGCGATCGAAGCAAGCCCCAGCAGCACCGGGCCAGGCTGGCCGAGAAGCGCACTCTTATACGTGTTGCCCCTTTGCAGATCGATATAGTCACTAAGCGGCTTAGCGGCGGTTCGGTCAGCCATTGGCACCAACCTCCTCCAGCTTCTTCTGGATGAGGGCGCTCAGCTCCTCGGCTTCGGCGAACTGCTCCGCCAGCGTCTCCTTCAACGCCGCGAACCGTTCCTCGAACGGCACGTCGTCGGCCTCCGCCGCCGCCGCCCCGACATAGCGGCCCGGCGTCAGGACGTGATTGTGCCCTCGGATTTCCTCAAGCGTCGCGGATTTGCAGAAGCCCAACTCGTCCTCGTAGGCGTCCGCGTCGGGCTCTCCTCGCCAGGCGTGGAAGGACCCGGCGATCCGGGCAATGTCGTCTTCGGAGAACTCCTTGCGGGTCCGGTCCACCATGTGCCCGAGCTTGCGAGCATCGATGAACAGGACCTCGCCGCGCCGATCCCGCCAGCCATTGCCGGGGTTCTTGTTGCGAGCCAGGAACCAGAGACAGGCGGGAATCTGGGTCGAGTAGAACAGCTGCCCCGGCAGCGCGATCATGCAGTTCACGACGTCGGCCTCGACCATGGCGCGGCGGATGTCGCCCTCGCCGGATTGGTTCGACGACATGGAGCCGTTGGCGAGCACCACGCCCGCCGTCCCGTTCGGGGCGAGGTGGTGGTGGATGTGCTGAAGCCAGCCGTAGTTGGCATTGCCCACGGGCGGCACCCCGAACTTCCAGCGGGCATCCTCGCGCAGCCTGTCGCCGCCCCAATCAGAGATGTTGAAGGGCGGGTTGGCGAGGATGAAGTCGGCCTTGAGGTCCTGCAGCTCGTCCTTGTGGAAGCTGCCCTCATTGTTCCAGCGAATGTCGGCGTCGATGCCGCGCACGGCCAAATTCATCTTGGCGAGCCGCCAGGTGGTGTAGTTGCTCTCTTGCCCGTAAACCGCGATGTCACCGATGCGCCCGCCGTGCTCTTCCACGAACTTCTCCGACTGGACGAACATACCGCCGGAGCCGCAGCAGGGGTCGTATACGCGGCCCTTGTAGGGCTCCAGCATCTCGACCAGCAGCCGGACAACGGAGCGGGGCGTGTAGAACTCACCACCGCGCTTGCCCTCAGCCCCGGCGAAGCTTCCCAAGAAGTATTCGTAGACCCTCCCGAGGATGTCGCGGGAGCGGTCAGCCTCCTCCGCCATGCCGATGCCGGACACGAGGTCAATCAGCTCCCCGAGCATGACCTTGTTGAGCGCCGGGCGAGCGTAGTCCTTGGGCAGGACGCCCTTGAGAGACGGGTTGTGGTTCTCGATCGCCAACATGGCGTCGTCGATGTCCTTGCCGATGGTCGTCTGTTTGGCCTTGGCCTGAAGATGGGACCACCGCGCCTCCTTCGGGACCCAGAAAACGTTCTCAGCGAGGTATTCTTCGGGGTCTTCCGGGTCAGCTAGGTCTTCGTCGAGGAGTTCGGCACGCTTCGCCTCGAACGCGTCAGAGATGTACTTGATGAAGATGAGGCCCAGCGCGACGTGCTTGTAATCGGAGGGCTCCATGTTGCCGCGGAGCTTGTCCGCGGTCGCCCATAGCTGGGCCTCGAAGCCGAGGTTCGCACCGTTGCTGGTCTTCTGGCGCTGGACGGCCATGTACTCTCACCTCTCATGCGTTCCAATCCTTGTTGACTACCAAATAGTTGTGAATCGGCCCAGCCCTTTGTCTGAATGCCAATCGCTCAGTTGAAACCACTATCTAGCAGGCGTGCTTGATATTTTCAAGCACACGTGCTAGAGATGAGTCGCCGGGTCAATTGGACACCAGGCTCACACATGAGGACCGCTTGGATGCAAGAAAACAGGCTCACCGCCACCCAAATCGCCGAAATCCTCGCTGCCGCGCTGGAGGTTCAGGATGAGGACAAGGAGAACCTGCATCACCGTGTCCGCTATCTGGCGAAGAAGCATTATCTTCGCGATGGTCGTACGATCGACAAGCGGGGCACGCTCGATTTCCCGACTTCCGAGGTGTATCGCGCTGCTATCCTCTGCGAGTTCCTCGCCTATTCTATCGACGTCAAGGTTGCCTCCGCCGCTTTAGAGCAGGCCGAGGCGGACTATCGCCCGGGCGTTGCAAACTACCCTGCGTCCGCGAAAAGGGACGGCGGCTGGGCGTTCTCAGATGTCTTGGGCACGGCGTTGCAGGGCATTAGCGCCGGTGAAGACTGGTGGCTCATCGTCGAGCTTCGCAGGTCGGGCACCAGTGACGGCGCGGGCCTGGTAGGCCGCTACGCGCACTCCGAGGAGGAGCGTACAGACGTCGATGCCATTTTCGGGCGCGCACCGGCGGCGACTGTCCTGAGAGTGAGCCTCACGAAATTGTACGGAAACATCATGGAGAGGCTCTGATCACATGGGGCGGCGGGCTGCATCCTTCACGGCCATCGACGTGACCCGTGCCGTCAAAGCGACGGTCGCGGCGGGTCTCAACGTGGACCGTGTGGAAGTGCAGCCTGATGGGACCATCGCCGTCATCACCAAGGGACAGGAAGCCGGGGGCAATCGCGACCTGTCGCCTCTCGATCAGTGGAGGGCAAAGAAGAATGCGCATCAGTCTTAAGGGCTTGAACCGCGTCAGCAAGCGATTGGCTGACGGGTCGAAAGTGACCTACTACTACGCTTGGAAGGGCGGTCCCCGGCTTCCCGGCAAGCCTGGCGACCCCGAGTTTGCCGTCGCCTACACCCAGGCCCACGCCGCGCGAACCGCGACACCGGAAGGCGTCCTGCAGCTCGTTCTCGACGCTTATCTTGCGTCGCCGAAATTCACAGACCTCGCCCCACGAACCCGGAAGGACTACCTCAAGCATGTCCGCAAGATCGAGGCAGAGTATTCAGACTTCCCGGTCGCGGCATTTGGTGACCGGGCGTCCCGCGGCGAGTTTCTGAACTGGCGCGACCGACTGGCGAAGGCGTCGCGGCGACAGGCCGACTACACCTATTCTGTCCTTGCGCTGATCCTCGCGTGGGCTTTCGACCGAGGCATGGTGCCCGGAAACCCCTGCGAGAGACCGGGCCGTGTCTATCGGTCTGAGCGGATCGACAACATCTGGACCGTCGAGGATGAAGCGGCCTTCCGCAAGTCCGCCCCCGCCCATATCGGATTAGCGTTCATGTTGGCCCTCTGGACCGGACAGCGGCAAGGCGACCTCCTGCGGCTGCCTTGGTCGGCGTATGACGGGCGGACGATCCGGCTGCGCCAAGGCAAGACGAAGGCGCACGTGGTCATACCCGTGGGTGCCCCCCTCAAGGCGATTCTGGACGTTGCCCCCAAGAAGGCCGTGACGATCCTCAGCACGACGCGAGGGGCGGTCTGGACGGAGGGTGGTTTCCGTGCTTCATGGCGGACCGCCTGCAAGGCTGCCGGGGTGGAGGGCCTGACCTTCCACGATCTGCGCGGGACGGCAGTTACGCGACTGGCCGTGGCCGGATGCGAAGTACCGGAGATTGCCGCCATCACGGGACACAAGCTGAGTAAGGTCGCGGCAATCCTCGATTCGCACTACCTGAGCCGTGACTCTGCCCTCGGGGCATCGGCCATCCGCAAGCTGGAAGCGCACGAAAAGCGAACAGAAGTTCCCAACTGAACACCCAACTAAGGAAAAGTGTCAGATGCAAAATGCCGGAAATGCCAAGGAAACAATGGTGGCGGTGCAGGGACTTGAACCCCGGACACGCGGATTATGATTCCGCTGCTCTAACCAACTGAGCTACACCGCCGAACGACGCGCTAGGTAGGACAGCGGGCACCGCGCGTCAAGGGACAAATCGCGGGCTCTGCGCGGCTCACAGGTCGAAGAACCCCTCGCCCGCCTGCGCGCGCATCTTGCGGGCCATCTCGGCCCCCGCCTCGGCCCCGTCGGCAACCGGCACGCTGACATCGTCGGTGATCACCTCGGAGCCGTCGGGCCGCAGGATCTCGCCCCGCAGCCGCAGGTCTCCGCCCGCCAGCTCGGCGAGCCCCGCAATCGGCGTCTGGCACGACCCGTCCAACCCGGCCAGAAACGCCCGTTCGGCGGCCAGCCGCTGGCCGGTCTCGGCGTCGTGAATGGCCTCCAGCATCGCCGCCACGCGCGTGTCGCCTGCCCGCCGCTCGATCCCGATCGCCCCTTGCGCCACGGCGGGCAGCATGTCCTCGGGTTCCAGTGCGGCCCGCGCCACATGCACCATGTCCAGCCGCCTGAGCCCTGCCATCGCAAGGAAGGTCGCATCGGCCACGCCATCCCCCAGCTTTCGCATCCGTGTCTGCACATTGCCGCGAAACTCGACCAGCTCCAGGTCGGGCCGCCGCGCCATCATCTGCGCCCGCCGACGCAGCGAGGAGGAGCCGACGCGCGCCCCCGCAGGCAGGGCGTCCAGCCCGCCATGGGCCAGCGAGACGAAGCCGTCGCGCACATCCTCGCGTGGCAGATAGGTGTCCAGCGCAAGCCCCCCCGGTTGCGCCACCGGCATGTCCTTCATCGAATGCACCGCGATGTCGATGCCACCCGCCAGCAGCGCCTCCTCGATCTCCCTGGTGAAGAGGCCCTTGCCGCCGATCATCTTCAGTGGCTGGTCGGCATCAATCATGGCGCGGTTGTCGCCGGTGGTCTTGATTACCACGATCTCGAACGCCTCGGCGACCAGGTCGAACGCATCGGCCAATCGACGCCGCGTCTCATGCGCCTGCGCCAGGGCCAGCGGCGATCCACGGGTGCCGATCCTGAGCGGCGCGGAGGGGGAGGGCAAATCCTGTGTCATACCCTTCCCCTAATCCACCCATCCGCCAATCTGAAGCCCCCTCCCATCTTCTTGGCCCAAATACTCGAACCCGCGGCGGCGTCAGCCGCCGCCCCCGGTCGGCGCGCGCCCCGCGCGTCGAAACCGCCCATCCCCGCGCACCTCGCCTTGACTCCGGACCCCGCCCGCGAAACATCTGCCACCAGCCCACCGGAGAAGGACGATCCCGATGACCAAGACCCTTTTGCGCGCCCTTGCCGGTGAGACCCTGCCGACACCCCCCGTCTGGATGATGCGGCAAGCGGGACGCTACCTGCCCGAATACCGCGCCACGCGGGCCAAGGCGGGCGATTTCCTGTCGCTGTGCTACACCCCGGACCTCGCCGCCGAGGTCACGCTGCAGCCCATTCGCCGCTACGGCTTCGACGCCTCGATCCTCTTCGCCGATATCCTGCTGATCCCGCAGGCGCTTGGCGCCGATCTGTGGTTCGTCACCGGCGAGGGCCCGCGCCTTTCTACGATCACCAGCGCAGGCGACATGGCCCATTTCAAGGGCAAGGACGACATCCACGACACCCTCGCGCCCATTTACGAGACAATCCGCATCCTGACCCGCGAACTCCCCGCGGAAACCACGCTGATCGGCTTCGCCGGGGCCCCCTGGACGGTTGCCACCTACATGATCGCCGGACGCGGCACGCCGGATCAGGCCCCGGCCCATGCGCTGCGCGAGGGCGACCCCGAGACCTTCGACGCCCTCATCGACCTCATCACCGGGGCCACCATAGAATACCTGTCACAGCAGGTGCAGGCCGGGGCCGAGGTGATCAAGCTCTTCGATTCCTGGGCGGGCAGCCTCAAGGGCGACGCCTTCGAGCGCTATTCCCTTCAACCGATCAAGCGCATCGTCACGGCGCTGAAATCGCGCCACCCCGGCCTGCCGGTCATCGTCTTCCCGCGCGAGGCGGGGGACAATTACCCCGGTTTCGCCAAGGCCGTCGGGGCCGATTGCCTGGCGCTCGACACCAGCGTCGATGCCACCTGGGCCGCCGAAACGCTGCAACCCGAGACCTGCGTGCAGGGCAACCTTGACCCCAAGCTCCTGGTCACCGGGGGCCAGCCCCTGATCGACGAGGCGCAGCGCATCACCCGCGCCTTCCGGGGCGGCCCGCATGTCTTCAACCTCGGCCACGGCATCACGCCCGATGCCGACCCCGAAAATGTCCATGTCATGCTGGACGCCATCCGCAGCGCCTGACCCCGTCATCTTCTTCGTGCAAGTACCTTCGGGGGAGCGCGAGGGGGCAGACAGCCCCCTCGCGCCGGTCGACGCGCGGCACGCGCGGCGATGTTCCTGTCAGACCCATTTCGCCAATGGCGGCAGGCTCATCAGCACCGCATTCGCGTCATGCCCGGTGGCCAGCCCGAACTTTGTGCCGCGATCATAGACCAGGTTGTATTCGGCGTAGAGGCCGCGATGGATCAACTGCGTGTCGCGCTCCGGGTCTCCCCAGTCCATTCCCCGCCGTGTCTCGATGATGGGCAGATAGGCCGGCAGGAAGGCGCGGCCGATATCCTGGGTCAGGGCGAAATCGGCCTCCCAGTCGCCGCTGTTGCGGTCATCCATGAAGACCCCGCCGACGCCGCGCGCGCGCCCGCGATGGGGAATGAAGAAATACTCGTCTGCCCAGGCCTTCAACTCGGGATAAAGCGCCTCGCCATGCGGGGCCAGGTAGCGCGCCTGCACGGCGTGGAAATGCTCGGTATCCTCGGCATATTCGATGCAGGGGTTCAGGTCGGACCCGCCGCCGAACCACCAGGCATGCGGGGTCCAGAACATCCGCGTATTCATGTGGACGGCGGGGCAATGCGGGTTCTGCATATGCGCCACCAGGCTGATCCCCGAGGCCCAGAAGCGCGGATCCTCTTCCATCCCCGGCACGCCGCGCGCGGCCATCGCCTTTTGCGCCGCCGCGCCCAGGTTGCCATAGACGGTGGAGATATTGACGCCGACCTTCTCGAACACCCGGCCCCCGCGCATCACGCTCATCACGCCGCCACCCGCGTCCGATCCGTCCTCGGTGGCGCGGCGTGTCTCGGTCACCTCGAATCGCCCGGCGGGGGCTTCGTCCGGCTGGCTTTCCTCAAGGGCTTCAAAGGCGGTGACGATCTCGTCGCGCAATTCGGCGAACCAGGCGGCGGCGCGCGCCTTTCGGGCGTCAAACGGGTTACTCATGAGCCGGACCTCCTTCATACCAGGGCACAGAGTGCCGCAGCGCCCCGGCCCCGTCCAGTGCCGCAAGGCACAGATGTAGCGGCCACGCCGCGCGCCGGGGCCAAAATCTGCGCCTTTCCGAAATTGCCTTGAAATCGCCACATTTGGACGCCGCTTTATGATGGATTTGGCCGCGGAAATCGCCTAGGGTTTTCTCAATCGCCGCAACAGACGGCATCCCGAGGTAGACAGAGCAATTTCGTGATCCGAAGACCGCTCCTTTTCACCCTTGTTGGGGTATGTGTGCTGTTCAGCGCGCTGGTACTCGCACCGCGTGCGTCCCATGCCGCGCCCTATGCGGCGATGGTGATCGACGCGCGCACCGGCGAGGTGCTGCACAGCCGCAACGCCGACGCCCGCCTGCACCCCGCATCGCTGACCAAGATGATGACGCTCTACATCGCTTTCGAGGCGATCCGCCTGGGCGAAATCACGCTGGATACCGAGGTGACAATTTCGCGCAATGCCGCCTCCGAACCGCCCTCGCGGCTTGGCCTTCAGGCGGGCACGCGCATTCGCCTGCGCTACCTGATCCGGGCCGCCGCCGTGCGCTCGGGCAATGACGCCGCCACCGCCATCGGCGAGGCGATCTCGGGCTCCGAGGCCGCCTTTGCCCGCCGCATGAACCGCACCGCCATCGCGCTTGGCATGAACCGCACGACCTTCCGAAATGCCCATGGCCTGACCGAGAACGGGCACCTCAGCACGGCGCGCGACATGACCACGATGGGGCGGCGCCTCTTCTACGACTATCCGCAATACTATAACCTCTTTTCGCGCCGCTCGGCGGATGCGGGCATTGCCACCGTGCGCAACACCAACCGCCGCTTCCTGGATGCCTATCGCGGGGCCGACGGGATCAAGACCGGCTACACCCGCGCGGCGGGCTACAACCTTGTCGCCTCGGCCGAGCGCGGCCAGGAACGGATCATCGCCACCGTCTTCGGCGGGCGGTCGACCGCGACCCGCAATGAACGGATCATGGAACTCCTGGACATGGGCTTTGCCCGCGCGCCCTCGACGGCCACGGTGCGCCGCCCGGAACTGCCGGTCTATGATGATGATGACCGCGTCGGCAGCAGCATCCGCGCGACCGGGGCCGTCACCAGCAGCCTGCGCCCCCTGCCCCGCCCCGGCACCCAGGACGAACTGCCCGAGGTCGCGCCGGAATTGCTGGCCGCCGTCGAACATGCCGTCGAAGACGCGCTGACCGACCCGCCGACCGAGGAGGTCGCCGAGGAGATCGCCGAAAACCTGCCGACGCCCCGGCCCGACGACTTGCCCGAGGAGCCGGACATCGCGCTGGCCCGCGCCGAGGAGGCCGAGGCCGCCATCCCCACGGCGGAGGGCGCGACAGCCCCGACCGCGCCCGAAGAGCTGCTGGAGGTCGCGGAAACCCGGACCGCGGCAGAAACGCCATCGGTCATCCCGGTCCCGCGTCCCGAGATCCCTTCGGTGGATTCCGCCGAGATCGAACTGGCCGTCATCGACCCCGATCCCGAGCCGCCACAACAGGAAATCGTGACCCGCGCCTCATCCACCGGCACCCGGCTCTACGGCGTCTCGCTTGGCCGCCACCCTTCCCGCAACGCCGCCGAACGCCTGCTCCTGCAGACCGCGCTGACCGAGCTGTCGACCTTTGGCGAGGCACTGCGCAACGTGGTCAACCGGCCCGGCGGCTTCGAGGCGCAGTTTGCCGGCATGAGCGAGGAGGCCGCCGAACGCGCCTGTGCCCGGCTGATGTCGCGCAACGTGACCTGCACCACCTACGGCCCGTAATCGCCATTCGCGATTGCCAAACCCCGCGCCGCGTGTAGCCTGCGCCGCAGAAAGGCCGATGCCGACCCGCGCATTGGCCAGACCCGTGGGGAACGCCTGCCATGACACGCCAGCCAGACACCGCGCGCCTGAACGCCGCCATCTTCGCGGGCTGCATGGTCGCCTTCCTGGGTTTCGGGTTCGCCGCCACGTTCGGCGTCTTCCTCGCGCCGATGTCCGCCGAGCTTGGATGGGGGCGCGAGGTGTTCTCGCTCTCGGTCGCGGTGCAGGCGCTGGCCTGGGGCTTTGCGCAACCCGTCGCGGGCGCGGTGGCCGACCGATACGGCACGGCGCGGGTGCTGGCCTTCGGCGCGATCTGTGCGGGTCTTGGCTTTGCCCTGCGCGGGGTGATCACCGATCCGACCGGTTTCGTGCTGACCGGCGTGCTGGTCGGCGCAGGCACCGGCGCGGCCTCCTTTCCCATCGTCATCGGCGCGCTTGGCAAGATCGTGACGCCGGACCGGCGCAGCTTCATCCTGGGGCTCGGCACGGCGGCGGCCTCGCTTGGCATGTTCGTCTCGGCCCCCACTGCCACCTTCATGATCGGGGGCGTCGGCTGGCAACCGGCCCTCTTGCTGATCGGGGCGAGCTTTGCCCTGATCCTGCCCTTTCTCGTCTTCATCGCGCGGGTCTCTGCCCCCACGGCCTCCGGGTCTGGCGCCGGCGCCTTCGGAACCGCCATTGCCACCGCGTTCAGCGACCGCAGTTACCTGTGCCTCTTCTTCGGCTTCTTCGTCTGCGGCTTTCACGTCGCCTTCATCCAGACCCACCTGCCCGCCTATGTGATCGACGCCAATCTCGCCGCCTGGGTCGGCGGCCTGTCGCTGGCCCTGATCGGGCTGTTCAACATCGCGGGTTCGTTCCTGTCGGGCTGGTCGGGGCAGGTCTATTCCAAGAAAAAGGTGTTGAGCGGCATCTACCTGGCCCGCGCCTTGGTCATCACCGCCTTCATCCTGCTGCCACTGACCGAGGCCGGCGTCCTGATCTTCTCGGCCATCATGGGGCTTCTGTGGCTCTCGACCGTGCCGCTGACCATGGGGCTGGTCGCGCAGACGCAAGGGCTGCGGTTCCTGTCGACGCTGGCCGGGCTGGTCTTTCTCAGCCACCAGTCGGGCAGCTTCATCGGCGCGTGGTTGGGCGGGCGCATCTATGACCTGACGCAGGATTACACGCCGATGTGGTGGGCCGCCGTGGCGCTTGGCCTGCTGGCCGCGCTCATCCACCTGCCCATCCGCGAGGAACCGGGGCCGCTGGCCTTGGCCGAGCAGGTCTGAGCCTCACTGTTTCGGATGATCGTCGTAATCGTCGCGCAGGATGCGGTTGGCATCGCCGTCAGGGTCGTCGAACTGGCCCTTTCTGAGCAGCCAGAAGAACCCCACCAGCCCAAGCGCCCCCAGGAACAGCGAGACCGGGATCAGGATGACCAGAATATCCATGACAGCCCCTATTTCAGCCGCAGCGCGTTCAGCGACACGGTAATCGAACTGGCCGACATCGCCAAGGCGGCGGCGAGCGGCGTGGCGAAGCCCGCCACCGCGAAGGGCACCGCGACGATGTTGTAGACCGTGGCGATCGAGAAGTTTTCCCGGATCCGCTTGCGCGCTTTCACGGCGGTATCAAACGCATCGGCAATCGGTGACAGGTCTTTCCCCAACAGCACCATGTCCGAGGCCACCCGCGCCGCATCCAGCGCCGAGGCGGGCGAGAGCGAGACATGCGCCGCCGCCAGCGCCGCCGTATCGTTGAGACCGTCGCCCACCATCAGAACCTTCGCGCCGTCCTCGGACAGCGCCGCGATGCGCGCCGCCTTCTCGGCGGGCAGCGCCTCGGCCAAGACCTCCTCGATCCCGATCTCGTCGGCAAATCTGCGCACCGCGCCGCGCGTATCGCCCGAGATCAGCATCACCCGCAGCCCTGCCCGTTTCAGCCCGTCCAGTGCCTCCCGTGCGCCGGGGCGGAGACTGTCGGTGAAGGTGAGCGCGACAGGCTCCGCATCGCCGATCTGCAGGAAGGTCGCGGTGACATCGGGGGCCTCTGCCCCTACCCACGCCGCGCGCCCGAGACGAACGGGCGTCGCGTTCCACATCGCCTCGACCCCGTAGCCCGGAACCTCGTGCAACCCGTCCAGCGCCTCGGCCTCCTGCCCTGCAAAACCGGCGGCCAGGGCCTGCGCCAGCGGATGCGACGAGCCTTGCGCCAGCGCCAGTGCCACCCCCGCCTGCGCGTCCGAAAGCCCCTCCAACCCCACCGGCTGCGGAATACCGAGCGTCAGCGTGCCGGTCTTGTCGAACACCACCGTGTCGACCTCGGCCAGCCGCTCCATCGCGGTGCCGTCCTTGATCAGCATGCCCTTGCGGAACAGCCTGCCCGACGCAGCCGTCGTCACCGCGGGCACGGCGAGGCCAAGCGCGCAGGGGCAGGTGATGATCAGCACGGCGGCGGCGATATTCAGCGAAATGCGCAGGTCGAACGTGTAGAGATACCAGCCGACCGCCGCCAGCGCGGCGATGATATGCACCCCCGGCGCATAGAGCTTGGCGGCCTGATCGGCCAGCGAGGTGTAGCGGCTGCGCCCGCTTTCGGCGATGGCAACCAGGTCGGCGATGCGGTGCAGAGAGGTGTCCTTGCCCGCCGCCGTGACCTCGACCCGCAAGGGGCCGGTCAGGTTGACCTCGCCCGCCGAAACGGCGCTGCCGGGGCCTGCATAGGCGGGCAGGCTTTCGCCCGTCATCAGCGCGCGGTCGATCTCGGAATTGCCCTGGGTCACGGTGCCATCGACGGGGATACGCCCGCCGGGACGCACCAGCACGACATCGCCGGGGGCCAGATCGGCGATGCCCACGGTTTCCTCGACCCCGTCCCGCAGCCGGATCGCGCGCGGCACCTCCAACGCGGCCAGTTCCTGCGCGGCAGAGCGTGCCGTGGCCCGCGTGCGGTAATCCAGGTAGCGGCCCGCCAGCAGGAAGAAGGTCAATGCTATCGCCGCGTCGAAATAGGCATGTTCGCCCGACATGATCGTTTCATAGAGCGACGTGGCCACGGCCAGCAGGATCGCCAGCGTGATCGGCACATCCATGTTCAGCCGCCCCGCCCGCAGCGCCGACCACGCATTGACGTAGAAGGGCTGTCCAGTGAAGACGATGGCGGGCAGCACGATGGCCGCCGACACCCAGTGCATCAGGTCGCGAGTCACGCCCTCGGCCCCGGACCAGACCGCGACCGACAGCAGCATCACGTTCATCATCGCAAAGCCCGCCACGGCGAGCCGCATCAGCAGGTCGCGCGCGCCCTTGTCGACCTCGGTCGCCGCCAGAACGCCGGGGTCCAGCTCATGCGCCTCGTAGCCCGCGCGCTCCAGCACCGCGACAAGGTCGTCGGCGGTGATCTCCGGCCCCGCCTCCACCGCCGCCCGTTTCAGGGTCAGGTTCACCCGCGCCGCGCGCACCCCCGCCACGCCCTCCAGCGCGCGTTCGACGCCCGAGATGCAGCCGGCACAATGGATGCCCGGCAGCGACAGCATCAGCCGCGCATCGACCGGCTTGGCGGCCAGCGCTTCCGCCGCCGGGGCGGCATTGCAGGCCGGACAGGCGGCAGGGCGGGGATGTGTGAGGCTGGCGGTCAAATCGGCCTACTCGCGGATCGTGAAGGTGATGTTGTGGCGGTAATCGGTGCCGTCGCGCGCGGTGCCCGTCAACCGCAACCGCCAGCGCCCCGGCGCAATATCGACCGGCGCGGTAAGGGCGCCGCGTTCACGGGTCAATTCCAGTTCCTGATCATCGACCCGGCTCGTGGGCCGGGTCAGGAGCGCGTCAAGCTCCGCCGGAACCGCCGGGCTGCCATCGGCCTCCAGCAGATGCAGGGTCAGGATGCCCTCCTCCATGTCGACCTCGACCTCGGCGGTCCAGCCAAGCGCCTCCTGCGCCTCGCGGCGAATGTCGAAATCCTGGCTGTCGGCATAGGAGGACGAGACCTCGAGCCCCGGAAAGGTGCGCACGGCCTGGAACGCCATGAACAGGTTGACGCCGATGATCAGGCCGAAGCCCAGGACAAAGATCAGCAGCACCTTGCGGCCGGTCAGTTCGCGGGGGCGTTTTTCCTCGTCGCTCATGCCGTCACTCCCCTGTGCCGTTGAAGACTGTATCCTGGTAGGCCCTGATATCACTGATCGCATCTTCCACCCAGAACCGGAAATCCGTCCGGTCGGCCTCGGCCGCGGGATCGCCCGGCTCGGCGGTCACATAGGCGCGCAGTTGCTGCGTGCTGTCGGCGGGCACGGTGACGCGATTCCCGTCCGCCCCCTCAAGGTCCAGCGCCAGGTCGGCCTCGGAGGTCAGGGTGATCTCGAACACGCGATCCTCATTGGCCATGTTGCGCAGGCGCAGGTCATAGGCGTTGCGGATCGAGCCATCGCTGAGGGTCACAAAGGTCGGGCTGCGCACCGGCTCGACCGTGATGTCGATCTCGGAGCGGATGAAGAGCAGCACCACCAGCGCGATGCCGATCGCCGACCAGAGCGCGGTGTAGATGATGGTGCGGGGCCGGAAGATGTGCCGCCAGACCGATTTCGGCGGTTTGCCCGCGCGCTCATTGGTCTCGTCGGTCAGCGCCATATAGTCGATCAGGCCCCGCGGCTTGCCGATCTTGGCCATGATGTCGTCGCAGGCGTCGATGCAGAGCGCGCAGGTGATGCACTCCATCTGCTGCCCGTCGCGGATGTCGATCCCCGCCGGGCAGACATTGACGCAGGCCATGCAGTCGATGCAGTCGCCAAGCTGGTCGGCATCCGCGCCCTTGCGATGCTTGCCGCGCGGCTCGCCCCGCCAGTCGCGATAGGCAACCGTGATCGTGTCCTCGTCCATCATCGCGGCCTGGATGCGCGGCCAGGGGCACATGTAATTGCAGATCTGCTCGCGCATGAAGCCGCCGAAAACGAATGTGGTGGCGGTCAGGATGGCGATGGTGGTGTAGGCCACCGGATGCGCGTTGAGGGTGAAGAGGTCCACCAGCAGCGTCGGCGCGTCGGTGAAATAGAACACCCAGGCCCCGCCGGTCGCCACCGCGATCAGCAGCCAGATGGTCCATTTCGTGACCCGCAGCCGCGCCTTGCGGGCGGTCCAGGGCGCTTTCAGCAGGCGAAGCTGCGCGTTGCGGTCGCCCTCGACCCACCGTTCGACATGTACGAACAGATCGGTCCAGACCGTCTGCGGGCAGGCATAGCCGCACCAGACCCGGCCAAGCGCCGAGGTGAACAGGAACAGGCCGAGCCCCGCCATGATCAGCAAGCCCGCGACGAAATAGAACTCATGCGGCCAGATCTCGATCCAGAAGAAGAAAAAGCGCCGGTTGGCCAGGTCGATCAGCACCGCCTGGTCGGGCAATGACGGGCCGCGATCCCAGCGGATCCAGGGCGTCAGGTAATAGATGCCCAGGGTCACCACCATGATGATCCATTTCAGGTTACGGAACGGGCCCTTGACGCGCTTGGGAAAGATCGGCTCACGGGCCGCATAGAGGCTTTGGGGCTGGTCACTGGAACTCATGCGCGGGGGACGCTCCTTGGGAGGCGGGATCGGGGCTATTGTCGCTTCTAGGCAGCACCACGTCACGCAGCCTTGACCCAGATCAAACCCGCACCCGCATGGCGCAACTGTCAGACAGGCCGAAACTAGACCTCCTCTGCACCGAATTCCAGCCGCGCGAAGGTTTTGTCGCAGGGGGGCGTTCTGTGCCAAGGTGGGGCACGCGACGAACAGGATGAAGCGATATGGACGACACCCAGGGCAGGCCCGAGAAACGCAACCCCGACAGCGCGCAGGAGTTCACCGCCGCCGAGATCGGCGCCATCGCGCATCTCTATCGCGGCGAGATCTATCGCAGCACGATCTGGCGCACGCGGCTGGACACGACGACGAACTGGGCCGTGGTGACGCTTGGCGTGGCGCTCTCGATCTCCTTCGCAACGCCCGAGGCGTCGCCCCTGCCGCTCTTGCTGGTCGGTATCCTGATGCTGCTGTTCCTGGCGCTGGAGGCGCGGCGCTATCGCTATTTCAACGTCTGGCGGGCACGGTCGCGCTGGCTGGAGACGCATTTCTACGCGCCGATGCTGCGCGATGGCGGCGATCTGCACACGGAAGAGAACTGGCAGGCGATCCTGGCCGAGGATTACCTGCGGCCGCAATACCACATCGGGTTCATCACTTCGATGGCGCGGCGCGTACGGCGCAACTATGTCTGGATCCTGCTGATCCAGGCCGTTGCCTATGTCGGAAAGCTGATGATCCACCCGATGCAGGCGCAGAGCTTTCAGCAATTCGTCGACCGGGCCGATATCGGGCCGGTGCCGGGCATCATCGTGCTGCTGATCGGCGTGATCTATTGCGGCACATTGGCGGCGCTGGCGATCTGGGTGTCCCTGACCGACCGCAAGAAGGTGCGCCTGCGCGGCGAAAAGGGCGGGCAGATGGGATAGGCGCTGCGCCGCCCTTTCCGGGTCAGGACGGGGCCGCGACCAGGCCGCGCGCGATGGCCTCGTCCCGCGCGATGAAGAACTCGTCGTGATAGGTGTCATAGGGGTGACCCGATCCCGCCGGGTAGGAGGCGTATTGCTCCATGTTGTTCATATGCGCCAGCAATTGCGCGTCGTCGAACCCGGCCATCCAAGAGGAATAGCTGTCATAGATGCCGGGATTGCTGGCGTCCCATTGCTGGCGTGCCCAGGCAACGCCGAAGCTGGTTTCGATTTCATAATCGGTCATGACGCCGGATGTGTCGCCCGAGACATCCTCGACCCCGGCGGACACCACCGCCGTTGTCGCCAGGCCAAGCCCGACAAGTCCAGCGGTCAACACGACCCAGTCCACCGTGACGGCGCCTGCATCGTCGGCCAGAAAGCGGGCCAGCTTGGTATCAAGTGTATTCATTGCGCGTTTCCTAGATTGATCCGACGGCGACACTGGCCAACAAAAACGTCGGGGACAGGTCTGAATCTAGACGATTTTCGTTTTTTTTGAGGTAAGGTGATGCCGGTTCTGTAGGAAACGCGCGAACAGGACCAGAACCGGCATCTACCGGTGGCCCGCGCGAACGGGCCACCGGGTCTCTTGTCGGGGACTACTCCCCGCCGCCCCGCGAGTGGACGTATATCGACACCGAGCGAAGCTCGGCTTCCGACAGGCGGCCCGCGGACGAGGCTTCCGCCGACCAGGGCGGCATGACCCCGAAGCGGGAATTGCGCACGGTATATTCCAGCGCCTCTTCATCGCCGCCATAGAGCCAGATCGCATCGGTCAGGTTGGGCGCGCCCAGGGCCCTTTCGCCGGTGCCGTCTTCCATGTGGCACGCGGAGCAGTTGTTCAGGTAGACCTCTTCGCCGGCAGCGGCCAGCTCCGCCTCATATTCCTGCCCCGAGATGTTACGGACATATTGCACCACCTGGGTGACTTCCTCGTCACTCAGGACGTCGCCGAACGCGGGCATTTCCGACCAGCGCGCATCGGGATCGTCCTCGTTGCGGATACCGTGGCTGATCGTGTAGTAGATCTCGTCCAGCGAGCCGCCCCAGAGCCAGTTGTCATCCAGAAGGTTGGGATAGCCCACCGCGCCCGCCGCGTTCGAGCCATGGCACTGCGCGCACCAGGTGCGGAAGATCGCGCCGCCGCCCTGCACCGCGAAGTTGTAGAGGTCGGGATTCTCGTCCGGCGTGATCGCGGCCAGCTCGACCTCCTCGATGCGCGCCCGGATCGGGTCGTTCATCGCGTCGAACTCGGCGATTTCCTCGGCCACCTCGGCGCGGCTCGAATACCCCAGCAGACCGGTCGTAGCGCCGTTGATCAGCGGCCAGGCCGGATAGGCGATGGTATAGGCGACGCCCCAGAAGATGGTCAGGTAGAACGTCCAGAGCCACCAGCGCGGCATCGGGTTGTCGAACTCCTTGATCCCGTCCCAGACATGGCCCGTGGTGCGGGGATCGCCCTCCTGCAATTGTTGTTCTTCAGGGTCGGGGATGTGCTTGTCGGTCATTACCGCGCCTCCGTCTTTTGGCTGGCCGCGGGCGACCTTGCAGGCTTGTCGTCATGGCGGAAGGGGATGTTGGCCGTGTCCTTGTAGAGCCGCCCGCTGCCGGGACGCAGCACAAACAGGATCACGATTATGAACACCGTAAACATGAACAGCAGACCCCAGCTTCCTGCAAAGACCCGCATGATGGTGTAGGTATCTCCCATCTGAATCGCTCCTCTATCGGCTCTCGTCTGGCGTGAAAGTCGAAAAATCGACCAGCGTGCCCAACATCTGAAGATACGCGATCAGCGCGTCCATTTCGGTGACCTCGGGGTTGCCGTCGAAATCGCGCTGCTGCGCGTTTGGATAGCGTTCGACCACCGCGTCATCGCCGAAATCGGTGGCCTGCTGAACAAAGTCATAGGCTGCCTGATCAATCATTTCGTCGGTATATGGCACCCCGACGATGCGGTGAGTCTCCATCAGATCGGCAATATAGGTGGGGTCAATCTCGGTCTCGGCAAGATAGCCATAGGACGGCATCACCGATTCCGGCACCACCGATTGCGGATCGGTCATGTGATCGACATGCCACTCATCGGAATATCGCCCGCCGACCCGGGCCAGGTCCGGCCCGGTGCGTTTCGATCCCCATTGGAACGGGTGATCATACATCGATTCCGCCGCAAGGCTGTAGGGGCCATAGCGTTCAACCTCGTCCCGCAGCGGGCGGATCATCTGGCTGTGGCAGACATAGCAGCCCTCGCGGATGTAGATCTCGCGCCCCTGCAGCTCCAGCGGGGAATAGGGGCGCATGCCTTCCACGTCCTCGATCGTGTTCTCAAGGTAGAAGAGCGGTGCGATCTCCACGGCCCCGCCAATGGTCACAACCGCAAAGCTGAGCGCCAGGAGAAGGGTCGCGTTGCGCTCGATCTTGCCATGCTTGTTCAGGAACCAGCTTTGATGCGGCAACTCGTTCGGGATCTCCTCGGGGATGTCCGAGACGGTCGAGACATTGGGGTCGCGCTCGGGGTCGAGGATCTTGTCGTTGTCGTCAGTGGCCATATCTCGACCCTCCTTATTCTGCCGGGGCCGCGGCGCGGGCGGGTGCAGCAGCAACGCCTTTGCGTACGGTCATCCAAAGGTTGTAGGCCATGATCAGACCGCCAGCCAGGAACATCAGGCCACCCAGGCCACGCACCACATACATCGGGAACTTGGCCGCCACGGTGTCGGCGAAGGAGTTCACGAGGAAGCCCTGCGCATCCACTTCGCGCCACATCAGCCCCTCCATGATGCCGGTCACCCACATGGAGGCCGCGTAGAGAACGATGCCGATCGTCGCCAGCCAGTAATGCCACGAGACCAGGCGCAGGCTGTAGAGACGCTCACGGCTCCACAGTTTCGGGAACAGGTAGTAGAGCATCCCGAAAGTGATCATGCCGTTCCAGCCCAGGGCCCCCGAATGCACGTGGCCAATGGTCCAGTCGGTATAATGCGACAGGCTGTTGACCGAGCGGATCGACATCATCGGACCCTCGAAGGTGGACATGCCGTAGAACGCGACCGAGGTGACCATCATCCGCAAGACCGGGTCGGTGCGCAGCTTGTCCCAGGCCCCCGACAGCGTCATCAACCCGTTGATCATGCCACCCCAGGAGGGCATCCACAGCACGACAGAGAACACCATACCCAGCGTCTGCGCCCAATCGGGCAGCGCGGTATAGTGCAGATGGTGCGGACCCGCCCAGATATAGAGGAAGATCAGCGCCCAGAAATGGATGATGCTGAGCTTGTAGCTGTAGACCGGACGCTCGGCCTGTTTAGGAATGAAATAGTACATCATGCCCAGGAAGCCCGCGGTCAACAAGAAGCCGACGGCGTTATGGCCATACCACCACTGGGTCATGGCACTCTGCACACCGGCCATGACCTGCACCGACCGCGACCCGAAGATCGACACCGGTACCGACATGTTGTTGATGACATGCAGCATCGCCACGGTGACGATGAAGGACAGAAGGAACCAGTTGGCGACGTAGATATGCGGCTCTTTCCGCTTGATCAGCGTGCCCATGAAGACAGCCAGGAATGCGACCCAGACGATGGTCAGCCAAATATCGACGTACCACTCCGGTTCCGCGTATTCCAGGCCCTGTGTGATCCCCATGAGATACCCGGTGGCGGCCAGCACAATGAAGAACTGGTAGCCCCACAAGACGAACCAGACCAGGCCGCCGCCCCAGAGCCGCGCCGCCGTCGTGCGCTGAACAATATAGAATGAGGCCGTGATCAGCGCGTTGCCGGCAAAGGCGAAGATCACCGCCGAGGTGTGCAGGGGCCGCAGCCGTCCGAAATTCAGATAGCCTTGCGCCCATTCGAAATTGAGCTGCGGATAGGCCAGCTGAAACGCGATGAACGTGCCGACCAGAAAGCCGACAACGCCCCAGAACGCGGTCAGGATGGCGCCCCATCTCACGGGCCCATCCATGTATTCGGTTTCCAGCACCGCCGCGGGCACCGGCTCATCCGTGCGGCGCAACTGCCACAGAAACAGGCCCGCCGCGGTGATCATCACGATGATGGCGTGCACCATATAGCCCACGTCGCGCGCGTAATTGGCCGCGATCGCGGCGCTGATCACAACCAGGCCGAGGATCAAAAGCTTCACATAATCCAGCATGGATCGTCCCTTCATCTACCTCCGGTTGCGACTCGAAAGCCTTCCGGAGTGTTCCGTATGATCTCAAATCGCGTTTTAGGGCGATGGAGACCTTGATCCATGTCAAATTGCCGGAAAGGATAGGGTTGATGCAAGTCAAAGCAGCACGGGCGGTAGGGCTCTAGTCTGCCCCCGACACCCAGGAAACAAAGGAGCGCCGCCATGGGTTACAAGAGCATTCTGACGATCCTGACCGACATCGACGATGTGGCCCCGGTGCTTGAGGCAACGCTGCCCTTCGCGCGCAGCCAGGGCGCGCATCTGGACGTGCTGTGCCTGGGCATCGACCGGACGCAGACGGGCTATTACTTCGCCGGGGCGACCGCCATCATCCACGAGGAAACGCAGAGCCAATCGCGCGATCACGCCAAGGCGCTGGAGGACGCGGTGCGCGACCGCCTCGGCCGGACCGAGATCACCTGGGCGGTCGAGGCGCTGGTGGCGCAAAGCGCGATGGTCTCGGGCCTGGTGGCCCACCGGGCGCAGTTTTCCGACCTCGTGATGCTGCCCAAACCCTATGGCGAGGGGCGCGCCTCGGATGCGCCGGTGATCGTCGAGGCGGCGATGTTCCAGGGCTCGGCCCCGGTGATGGTGCTGCCCGGCAATGACAGGCTGCCCTCGGACAAACCCACCCGCGCCGTGGTGGCCTGGAACGAAAGCGCCGAGGCGCTCGTGGCGGCGCGCCGCGCCCTGCCGCTTCTGATCGCCGCGGATTGCGTCGAGATCCTGATCATCGACCCGCCGCGCCACGATACCGGGGCCGCCGATCCCGGCGCGGAACTGTCGAAGATGCTGTCGCGCCACGGTGCCCGGGTCGAGGTCTCGGTCATCGCCTGCACGATGCCGCGCATTTCCGACATGATCGAACGCCACGTCCGCGACAAGGATGCGGATCTGCTGGTGATGGGGGCCTATGGTCATTCCCGCCTGCGGGAGGCCATATTGGGCGGGGCGACGCGCAACCTTCTGGAACAGGCCAGCGTGCCGGTCCTGATGGCGCGTTAAGCCCTTTGGTAGAGTAACGAGTGCCGCAGGCGCGTAGGGGATCCCCTCGCGCCTGTTTTCGTATCCGGCACGGGACTGCCGCCGTCTCTTCTCCGAATCACCCTGCACCCGCCCCGATTTCCGCATGATTTCATGGGATATTTCTGGCATGGGGCCACGGCTCCACGACATTGTTCCGGATACACTCTTGCATAAGTGTATTTTTTACACTAAAGTGAGTCGCAGAGATCAGAAACGCATTGCCCCAAAGGACCAAGCCCATGTTCTGCACCGCCCATCACACCCCCCGCCCGATCCCGGCCCAGGCCGAGCTGCAACGCCCCGCCGACCGCCGCATCAACGCCGCACCGACAACGCGCAAGGCCCCCCGCCAGGTCTTTACCGACTGGGCCAGCATTTAAGGGTTTTCAGACAGTTCCGACCTTGTTTCAGGTCACCAGCCCGCCATCGGTGTCATCGCCGGTCTCCGCCATCAAACGATGGAAATCGGGCACCACGACATGGCGCTTGCCCTGCAATTCGATCACGCCATCGCGCTTCAGTGCCGACATCTGCCGGCTCACCGTTTCCAGCGTCAGACCCAGGTAATCGGCCATCGCCTCGCGCGTCAGTGGCAGGTCGAATGCAACCTCCGCCTTAAGGGGAACGACATTCGCCGTGGTTCCGCGCCGCGCGATGATGGTCAGGAAACTCGCGATCTTCTCCCGCGCCGTCTTGCGCCCCAGAAGCAGCATCCATTCCCGCGCCGCGTCCAGCTCGTCCAGCGTCATCTCAAGCAGGCGCTGGCTGACATGCGGCGTGTCCTCCATCAGCTTGAGGAACGGCTTGCGCCGGAAACAGCACAGCACCACGTCGGTCGAGGCCGTCACGTCATAGGTCACGCTGTCGCGCGACGGGCGGCCCAGGAAATCGCTCGGCAACAGAAGGCCCACCATCTGGCGGCGGCCATCCTCCATGGTCTGGGTCAGGGCCGCGACCCCGCTGACCACCGACCCCACGAAATCCATCTGATCGCCTGACCAGACGATGGTCTGCCCGGCCTCGAACGTGCGGTAATACTTGATCGCGTCCAGCTGCTCCAGCTCATCGGCTTCGCAGCGGGCACAGACCGCCCGATGCCGAATCGGGCAATTGGAACAATCTTGCAGCAGGGGTGCGGCAAGCGCGGCTTTGGGCATGGGAAAACTCCCCGGTTTTATGCGACCGAAGTGATGGTCTTGATCTCGATCAATTACAGGAACATAGGCACAGCCTAAGGCTATCTGAATGGATAACCTTGCGCAACTTCGCGCGCTTGGTCTCTTTGAGGCCAAAGTGCCACGCTATACAAGCTACCCGCCGGCCAACAAGTTCTCGAACGACGTGCAGGCCCAAGGGTTTAGCGACTGGATTGCCGCGATTCGGCCAGGCTCGCCCGTCTCGCTCTATCTGCATGTGCCGTTCTGCCGCAGACTCTGCTGGTTCTGCGCCTGCCGCACGCAAGGCGTCAATTCCGACGACCCCGTTCTGGCCTATGTCGCCACCCTGAAACAGGAGATCGCCCAGGTCGGCGCGCTCCTGCCCGAGGGCGTCGAGGTTGCGCGCCTGCATTGGGGCGGCGGCACGCCCACCCTCCTCGGCCCCGAGGCCACCACCGACCTCGCCAATGCCGTCCGCCAGCATTTCACCATGAGCGATGACGCCGAGTTCTCGGTCGAGATCGACCCGAACGAGATCGACGAGGCACGGCTCGACGCGCTCGCCGCCGCCGGCATGACCCGCGCCTCGATCGGGGTGCAGGATTTCGACCCCGAGATCCAGAAGACCATCGGCCGGATCCAGAGCTACGAGATCACCCGCGACGCGGTGGAAGGGCTGCGCGCGCGCGGCGTCCACTCGCTCAACGCCGACATCCTGTTCGGCTTGCCGCATCAGACCCGCGAGAAGATCGCCGACAGCGTGCAGAAACTGCTCTCGCTCAACCCCGATCGGGTGGCGCTCTACGGCTACGCGCATGTGCCCTGGATGGCCAAGCGCCAGCAGTTGATCCCGACCGACGCCCTGCCGACGCCGCAGGAACGGCTGGACTTGTTCGAGACCGCCGCGCGGCTCTTCTCCTGGGACAGCTATACCCAGATCGGCATCGACCATTTCGCCCGCGCGGGCGACAGCCTGGCACAGGCCGCCCGCACCGGTCATCTGCGGCGCAATTTCCAGGGCTATACGGATGATACCTGCGAGGTGCTGATCGGCCTCGGCGCCTCTTCGATCTCGCGCTTTCCGCAGGGCTTCGCGCAGAACGCCCCCGCGACCATGACCTACCAGAAGGCGGTGCGCGCGGGCCAGCTCGCTACCGGGCGCGGCCATGTCTTCAAGGGCGAGGACCGGCTGCGCGCCCGCCTGATCGAGGCGCTGATGTGCGATTTCCGCATCGACAGCCACGAGATCCTCGGCGCGGACCTGACCACGCCCGAGCATCTCGAAACCCTCTGCGCCAGCGCCGCCGCCGCCTTCCCCGAGATGGTCCATCATGACGCCGCGGGCTTCGAGATCCTGCCCCCCGGTCGCCCCCTCGCCCGCCTCATCGCGCGCGCCTTCGACGCCTATGAGATGCAGGCCAGCAGCCACAGTTCGGCAATCTAACCCCGCCCCTTCATCTTCTTGGTCCAAATACTCGAATAGCACCGGTCCCGCCCCGCGCCACACCGGCAGACCACACACTGCCTTTCCCGCTTGTCCATGGCAATCCGGTGGCGCGAGGGCTCCCGCAAGGGGGCCTGAGCGTCGCCGGCCCGCGCGGGCGATGCGCCGAAGGCGCAGCGCAATCGCTTACCCGGCGGCGTGCAGGTCGAAGGCCGCCGCCATCAGCGCGCGGGTATACTCGGTCTTCGGATTGTCGAAGATCTCGGCGTTGCTGCCGGTCTCGACCACGTCGCCCTCCTTCATCACCACCACCTTGTGGCTCAGGGCGCGCACCACCTTCAGGTCGTGGCTGATGAACAGGTAGGCCAGCTTGTGCCGCTTCTGCAAGTCGCGCAAGAGCTCGACGATCTGCACCTGCACGGTCATGTCCAACGCCGAGGTCGGCTCGTCCAGCACCACCAGCCGGGGTTGCAGGATCATCGCCCGCGCAATGGCGATCCTTTGCCGCTGGCCGCCGGAAAACTCATGCGGATAGCGGTGCATCATGTCGGGGTCCAGCCCGACCTCGCGCAGGATATTCGCCACCATCGCGCGCCGGTCATGCCCGCCCGAGACCTCATGCACGCTCAGCCCCTCGGCCACGATCTGCTCGACCGTCATGCGCGGGCTGAGGCTGCCATAGGGATCCTGAAAGACGATCTGCATATCCTTGCGCAGGGGCCGGATGCGCTTGGGGTGCCAACCCTGGATGTCATTGCGCAGGAAACTGATCCGCCCCTTCGAGGAGAGAAGCCGCATCACCGCCAGCGCCAGCGTCGTCTTGCCCGACCCGCTTTCGCCGACGATACCAAGCGTCTCGCCCTCGCGGACCGAGATCGTGGCATCGTTCACCGCTTTCACATGCCCCACCGTGCGCCGCAGCAGCCCCGCCTGGATCGGGAACCACACCTTCAGGTGCTCGGTCTCGACGATGGTCTCGGCAAAGTCGCGCACCGGGTCCGGCCCGCCGGTGGCCTCGGCCTCCAGCAGCTTGCGGGTATAGGGGTGGCGGGGGTTGGCGAATATCTCTTCCGTCGGGCCGGTCTCGACGATCTCGCCATCCTTCATCACGCAAACCCGGTCGGCGATCCGGCGCACGATGCCCAGGTCGTGGGTGATGAACAGAAGGCTCAACCCCTCCTCGCGCTTCAGATCCGCCAGCAGTTCCAGGATCTGCGCCTGGATGGTCACATCCAGCGCCGTCGTCGGTTCATCGGCGACCAGCAGGTCGGGCCCATTGGCCAGCGCCATGGCGATCATCACGCGCTGGCGCTGCCCGCCCGACAATTGATGCGGATAGGCCCCCAGGCGCGATTCCGGGTCGCGGATGCCGACCTTGGTCATCAGCTCCAGGATGCGCGTCCGCGCCGCCGCGCCGCGTAAGCCTTGATGCAGGGCCAGGCTCTCCTCAAGCTGCGTCTCCAGCGTGTGCAGCGGGTTCAGCGAAGTCATCGGCTCCTGGAAGATGAAGCTGATATCGTTGCCGCGCACCCGGCGCAATTCGCGCTCCTTCGCGCCGATCATCTCGGCGCCGCCATAGCGCACCGATCCCGTCACCTCGGCGCTGCCAGGCAGAAGCGACACGGTCGACAGAGCGGTGACCGACTTGCCCGACCCGCTTTCGCCGACGATGGCCACGGTCTCGCCCTTCTCGACCGAGAAGCTGACATTCTTCACCGCATGGTTGGTGGCCCCGTCCTGGGTGAAGCTGACCGACAGGTTGCGCACGTCCAGAAGGCTCATTGGAACGTCTTTCTGGGATCGAACGCATCGCGCACGCCCTCGAAGATGAAGACCAAGAGCGACAGCATGATGGCGAAGGTGAAGAAGGCGGTGAAGCCGAGCCAAGGCGCCTGCAGGTTGCGCTTGGCCTGCAAGGTCAGCTCGCCCAGGGAGGGCGCCGAGGACGGCAACCCGAAGCCCAGGAAATCCAGCGTCGCCAGCGCCGCGATGGTGCCGGTGACGATGAAGGGCAGCATGGTCAGCGTCGCCACCATCGCATTGGGCAGCACATGGCGGAACATGATCACCAGGTCGCTGACGCCAAGCGCGCGGGCGGCGCGGACATATTCGAAATTGCGCGCGCGCAGGAACTCGGCCCGCACCACACCGACCAGGGCCATCCAGCCGAAGGCCGTCATCAGCAGCACCAATAGCCAGAAATTCATTCGGAAGATCGCCGCGATGATGATGATGATGTAGAGCTGCGGAATACCGCCCCATATCTCCAGGAAGCGCTGGAACAACAGGTCGGTCAGCCCGCCGAAATAGCCCTGCACCGCGCCCGCCACGATACCCACGATCGAGGTCAGGACCGTCACGATCAGGGCAAAGACGATGCTCAGGCGAAAGCCGTAGATCACGCGGGCCAGCACGTCGCGGGCGGTGTCGTCGGTGCCGAGCCAGTGGTCGCGATCCGGGGCGGACGGGGCCGACCCCTCGATTTCGGTGACCGTGTTGTAGGCATAGGGCACCGGCGGCCACAGGATCCAGCCACGGTCGATCTCGGTGCCGTCGACAACGCCATCCTCGGCATCCGCCAGCAGGCCGCGCGCGATCTCGCCGGAATCGTCATCGGCACATTCCTCGATCCCGGTGACGATCAGGCATTCCACCTGAACCGAAAGGTAATTGGCCTCGGTCGGGAAGAACCCGCCGAAATCCCGTTCCGTGTAGAGGTTGAAGATGGGCGTGTAATACTCGCCCTGATAGCGCACCAGCAGCGGGCGGTCATTGGCCAGGAACTCCGCGAAGAGCGACAGGAAAAACAGCGTCCCGAAGATCCAGAGCGACCAGACCGCGCGCCGGTTCGAGCGGAAGTTGCGCAGCCGCCGCCGGTTGAGCGGCGAAAGGGTAAAGAACGCCATGCCTCAGACCCTCCGCGATTCAAAGTCGATGCGCGGGTCGATCAGCACATAGACGAGGTCGGACAGAAGGTTGATCACCAGCCCGATCAGCCCGAAGACAAAGAGCGTGCCGAACATCACCGGGTAATCGCGCGCCACCGTCGCCTCATAGCCCATGCGCCCCAGCCCATCGAGCGAGAAGATCGTTTCGATGATCAGGCTGCCGCCGAAGAAGACCGCGATGAAGAGGCCGGGAAACCCCGCCACCACGATCAGCATCGCGTTGCGGAAGACATGGCCGTAAAGCACCGCCCGTTCCGACAGGCCCTTGGCCTTGGCGGTCATCACGTATTGCTTCTTGATCTCGTCCAGAAAGCTGTTCTTGGTCAGCAGCGTCAGCGTCGCGAAGGCCGAGATCGTCGAGGCCAGCACCGGCAGCGTGATGTGCCAGAAATAATCGCCGATCTGTTGCAGGGTCGTCATGTCCTCGAACCCGTCCGAGGTCAGCCCGCGCAGGGGGAAGACCTGCCAGTATCGCCCGCCCGCGAAGAGGACCAGCAAGAGGATCGCGAAGAGGAAACCGGGGATGGCATATCCCACGATGATCAGCCCGCTGGTCCAGGTGTCGAATTTCGATCCGTCGCGCACCGCCTTGCGAATGCCGAGCGGAATCGAGATCAGGTAGGCCGCCAGCGTCGACCACAGGCCAAGCGTGATCGAGACCGGCATTTTCTCGATCACCAGGTCCACGACCGAGATGGAGCGGAAATAGCTCTCGCCGAAATCGAAGCGCATGTAATCCCACATCATCAGGAAGAACCGCTGCCAGGTCGGGATCGGCTCGGCGCGGCATTCCTCGGCGCGCAGGCGCGGCTCGCCCTCGAACCCCTCCTCGCAGACGATGCGCGAGAAGTGGAACTCGATCTCCAGCTGCTCGATGAACCCGGCGGGCAGGCCGCGCGCGCCAAGATAGCTGTCGCCGCCGCCCAGTTCCTCGGCCCCGGTTTCCGAACCAGAGCCCGAAATACCCGCGAACACGTCGCCCTCACCTTCCAGCTGCGCCATGATCTGGTCGATGGGTCCGCCCGGCACGAATTGCACCAGGGCGAAATTGATCACCAGGATCCCGATCAGCGTGGGGATGATCAGCATGAGCCGTCTGAGAATATAGGCGCCCATCGCGGATCAGAGCGCCCCTTCGGCGCGCAACGCGGCTTCGGCCTCGGCGTCGATCCACCACAGATCGAGGAAGCCCGACGAATAGGGCGGCAGTTCCTCGGGGTGGCGATACATGTTGTAATAGGCGAACCAGTAGCTGTTATTGGTCCATTGCGGCACCCGGAAGCGTTCCCACCGCAAGACGCGATCCAGCGCCCGCACGGCGACGTTCAGCTCCTCCTGGGTCTCGGCATCGACCACCGCCTCGACCAGCACGTCGATGGCAGGGTCCGAAACACCGGCAAGGTTGAACAGCGAATCTTCGCCCTGAACCGAATGAAAATACTGGCGCAGGCCAGAGCTCGGTTCCAGGTCCATGGGGAAATGATCGGTGATGATGTCGAAATCGAAACTGCGCTCGCGTTCCGTCATCTGGGCGCTGTCCACCCGCGTCAGGCGGGCATCGACGCCGATATTTCGCAGGTTCTCCACATAGGGGTTGATGATCCGGTCAAAGAGCGGGTTGGAGTTGAGGAACTCGACCTCCAGCCGGTCGCCATCCTCGTTGCGCAGCAACCCGTCATCTCCGGGGGTCCAGCCGGCCTCCTCCAGCAGGGCGGCGGCCTGCCGGGCCTGACGGCGATCAAAGGTCCGCTCGGGGCTCGAGGACGGGAAGGCAAAGGGCTCCTCGGTGAAAACCTCGGGCGGCAAGAGGTCGCGCAGCGGGTCCAGCAGCGCCAGCTCCGCCCCTTCGGGCACCCCCGTCGCCTCCAGGTGATCGACATTCTCCCAGAAGGACGTGATCGGGTTGTAGAGCCCGTAGAACAGCGTCGCGTTGGTCCAGTCGAAGTTGAACATCAACCCGATGGCCTCGCGCACGCGGACATCCTGGAATTGCGGGCGGCGCAGGTTGAAGATAAAGCTCTGACCGGGCGAGATATTGCCGTGGTCGATGGTTTCCAGAACGATGGTGCCATCCGTCACCTTGTCGAATTCATAGGCCGTGGCCCATTGCAGCGAACTGCTTTCCTGCCGGAACGTGTAATTGCCAGCGGCCAGCCCTTCAAAGGCGGCATTGGAATCGCCGTAATACTCGATGCGGATGGTCTCGTAATTGTAGCGGCCCCGGTTGATCGGCAGATCGTTGCCCCACCAGTCGGGATCGCGGCGATAAACGACGCGCTCATTCGGGCTGACGGACTCCAGCACATAGGCGGACGACCCGATCAGCGGCTCCAGCCGGGAGTCTTCGAAATCGAGGCCCGATGCCTCGTGGCTGGCGCGCGAGAAGACCGGCAGGCCGCCCGCGCTTTCGATCCGCCCGCGCAGCGGCGCCTCGGGGTTGAAGTCATAGCGGATGCGCCGCTCGTCCAGCACTTCGGCGCTGGCGATGGTCAGGCCGATCGAGGCGCGGAACGACGGCAGCCCCTCATCGCGCAGGATCTCGTAGCTGAAGAGGGCATCGTCGGCCGTGACCGGCGTGCCGTCCGAAAACGTCGCATCCTCGTGAATGGTGAAGATCACGTAGGACCGATCCTCGGGGAAGGCCATGCTTTCGCAAAGCAGGCAATAGGAGGAGCCGATCTCGTCATAGGTGCCCTCCAGCATCGCCTCGTAAAAGATGTTCGAGGCCACCGCCGAGCGTCCGTTGCGGCTGTAGGGATGCAGCGAATCGAACCCGCCCGAGGACCAGGCGAAAGACAGCTCGCCCCCCTGCGGCGCGTCCGGGTTCACGTAATCCAGGTATTCGAAATCGGGACCATAGCGCAGATCGCCGAAGGTCGAGACCCCGTGCGTCACCGTCAGCTCACCCTCTTCCTGGGCGAGAGCCGGGGCGGACAAGGCCAGCACCAGCGACAGGCCAAGGGGCAGGAACGAATGGCGGGGTTGGGTCATGAGTGTCTCCGGGGCTTGGGTCACGGGGCGTCATCTCCCTGTTATGGGCTTTCACACCGTAAGGACCAGTGCCGTCTGCGTTCAAGTTGAGATTTCGTGAACAAAGCGGAGCGCGACAAAAAGGGCCGCCCGAAGCGGGGCGGCCCTTGAAAATCTGCGGCGATCCCCCGCCTCAGTCGTCGAGCGAATCGAGATAGGCCACCATCGCGGCGCGGTCTTCGACGTCGCGCAGACCGTTGAAGGACATGATCGTGCCCGGCGCGTAGCCGCGCGGATTTTCCAGGAACCCGCTCAGGCGCTCGGGCGTCCAGTCGCCCTCCATCTCGGCCAGCGTGTCGGAATAGGCGAAGCCATCGACCGACCCGATATCGCGCCCGACCACGCCGTACAGGTAGGGGCCGGTGCCGTTCTCGCCCTGTTCGGTGACATGGCAGCTGCGGCACTGACGCCAAAGGGCCTCACCATCGGCGGGGTCGGCGGCTGCCAGGTATTCGGAGAACGGTACCTCCTCGACCTCTTCGCCGCCAGCCTCGTCTTCCTCGACCTCGATCACATAGCCCGCGACTTCGTCATCGCCGCCGACGCTGTAGAGGCCGCTTGCAGCCAAGCCGCCCAGCAACAGCACCAGCCAGCCGGCGCAGATGGCACCAACGGCCTTGGTAAGGGTCATCGTGTCAAACATGGGGGCCTTCCCGTCCAAATATCGTATCTCGAGGTATCTACCGGCTTTCGCCTCTGCCTTGCAAGGTGTAGTCAGCGCGACAGAACGCCCGATATCCAAGAAAGTCCGTCTCGATGACCGCAATGATCGCCTTCCAGGGGGAACCCGGCGCCTATTCGCATCAGGCCTGCCATGACGCACGGCCCGAAATGGAGGCGCTGCCCTGCGCGACATTCGAGGATGTGATCGCCGCGGTGAAGGGCGGCGAGGCCGACCTGGCCATGCTGCCGGTGGAGAACTCGACCTATGGCCGCGTCGCCGACATCCACCGCCTGCTGCCCGAATCCGGCCTGCATATCCATGACGAGGCGTTCGTGCGGGTCCATATCAACCTGCTGGCGATTCCCGGCACGCGGCTGGCCGATGTGCGCGAGGCCTACAGCCACCTGGTCCTGCTGCCGCAATGCGCGGGCTTCCTGCGCGAAAACGCCATCACGGGCCGCGTCAGCCCCGACAATGCCCGCGCCGCGCGCGACGTGGCGGCGTGGGGCGATGCCTCCAAGGCCGCGCTCGCATCGGAACTGGCGGGCGAGATCTACGGGCTGGAGGTGCTGGCGCGCCATATCGAGGATAGCGACCACAACACCACGCGCTTCCTGATCATGGGGCGCGACCCCGACATGACCCGCCGCGCCGAGCACATGATGACCACCTTCGTCTTCAACGTCCGCAACATCCCCGCCGCGCTTTACAAGGCGATGGGGGGCTTCGCCACCAATGGCGTGAACATGACCAAGCTGGAAAGCTACATGGTCGATGGCAGCTTCACCGCGACGCAATTCTACGCCGATATCGAGGGCCACCCCGACGATCCGATGGTGCAACTGGCGCTGGAGGAGTTGCGCTATTTCACCTCCGAGCTGCACATCCTGGGCACCTATCCGGCGGATGCGGCGCGGGGGTAGGTCATCCCCGCCGGGGCCTCATGCGCCTTCCACCGGCCGCCCCTCCAGATCGAAGATCCTGAACCCCGCCGCCGTCGCCCTCAGCCGGTCGGCGCAGGCCCGCACCGCCTGCCGGAACCACAGCATTTCCGGCTCCTCCTCGCGGCCCTTGCGGCACATCACCCATAGTTGCGATTGCGGCACGATCCCGACCGGGAACGGGGCCACCAGGCGCCCCGCCGCAATATCCTCGGCGACGACGAAATAGCCCCCCATGGCGATATGGCCGGTCTCCCGCGCGACCTCCACCGCCGTCATGGTGTAACCGCAGGTCATCTCGAAGCGGTTCGGCGCGCGCAGGCCCTGAAGCTCGAACCACGGTGTCCAGAGGTCGATATGCCGCTCGGCCGCCAGGTCGAAGCCCAGCTTGATCAACCCGTGCTGCAACAGGTCCGCCGGGGCCTTGATCCTGCGCGCGACATCGGCGCGCATCAGCGGCGTGTAGAACTGCCGCAGCAGGGGCTCGGAGAACAGGCTCGGATCGGGATCGCTGGTATAGCGGATGGCGGCGTCGATACCCGACCCCTCCAGGTCCTGGAACGCCTGCGACACATCCCAGCCGATCCGGAAAGCCCCGAACCGGTTGGTCTGCATTGTCGGCTCGTGCAGCAGCCATTTCTGCACCACGGCAATCGGCGCGGTTACCTTGAAGATCCGTTCCGGTTCCGGGGCATGGGCCTCGGTCCAGGCTGCCTCGATGATCTCGAACCCCTTGCCCAGCCGCCGCATCAACGCCATCCCGTCCGGGGTCAGCCGCACCGCGCGGTGGCTGCGGGTGAACAGCGCGCGGCCAAGATCCTCCTCCAGCCGCTTGACCTGGTAGCCGATGGCGGCGGGGCTGACGCGCAACTCCTCGGCGGCCAGGGTAAAGCTCTGGTGCCGGGCCGCCGCCTCGAAGCTGCGCAGCGCGTTGATGGAGGGCAATCGCTTGGTCATCCTGGACAAGCCTACCTTGTCCAGCGCCGCAACAGAACTGATTTGCGCGCATGTGGGGAACCTTGCCAGATTTCAGACCTGTAACAGGAGGTTTCCATGAAACATCACACGACACTTCTGGCCTGTGGCCTCGCCCTTGCCGCCGCCCCGGCCCTTGCCGACACCCTGCCAATGTCCTGGACCCCGCCCAGCGGCATGACCCCCGGTCCGATCGAAGCGACCAGCGCCCACCTCTGGACCGGTCCCGACGGCGCCTCGGCGATGATCGAGACCGGCGGCCTGACCCCCGGCAATGCCGTCACGATGTGGTTCGTCGCCATCCAGAACCCGGAGGACTGCGCCGCCAATCCCTGCACGCCTGTCGAGGCGATGGGCATGGCCGACCAGATGAACACCGTGGCCACCAATGGCGGCGGGGCCGCGGTGGGGGCCGATGGCCGGGTCCGTATCTCGGCCTTCCTGCCAACGGGCAATGTCGCGGGCAATTTCTACGACACGGCGTTTACCGATCCCGAAACCTCGGAATATCACCTCGTGGTCCATGATCACGGGCCTTTGCTGCCCGACCTGGCCGCCGATCAGCTTTCGTCCTTCCGCGGCGGCTGCACCGCGGACAGCGTCCCGCCCTTCTATCCCGAAAGCTCCCGCACGGATGGCGAGGGCGGGCCGAACACCTGCGTGTCGAGACAGGTCGCGCTGTTCGTCCCGTCGCATCTGCGGACGAACTAGGGCAGCCTTAGGGCCGCATCAGGAACAAGGGACCGGTATCTGCCCCCAAAACGTTGCAATTCTCTGATAGTATCGGTGCAAGAAAGAGGGAGGGGGCCGATGCCAAGCATGGAATACGATGAAGCTGCCGCCGAGCAGCTCGAGGCAATCTACTTGGGGCCTGACGTAACCGCGCAGAGGCAGGACACCCTTCAGCGGCTTGCAATTCGCGAGGGCGAGCGTGTTCTGGATATTGGCAGCGGCCCGGGGTTCCTGGCCGCTGCCATCGCCGAACTGACCGGGCCCGCGGGCGAAGTGGTCGGCGTGGATATCTCGCGGCAAATGGTGGACCGCGCCTGCCAAAGGGCCGACCGGTCCTGGCTGACATATCGTTGCGCTGACGCGACCGCCTTGCCGTTTGACGACAACGTATTTGACGTCATCGTCAGCACGCAGGTTGCCGAATATGTTCCCGACATCGAGATGTTCGCATCCGAAGTCGCTCGAGTGCTCAAGCCGGGCGGACGGGGTCTGATCCTTGCGACGGATTGGGACGCTCTTTGCTGGCATAGTGAAGACCCTGATCGCATGGAAAGGATCCTCGTGGCGTTCAAGTCTCACTGCGCGGACTGCAACCTGCCCCGAACCCTGGCGGCGCGCCTGCGAATGGCCGGATTGCTCGTGGCAGACGTAAGCTATTTCCCGATTGTGAATCTGGATCGGTATGAGGGCTGCTACAGCGAGATGATCGTTCCCTTCATCATGGCCTATGTAGGCGCACAAGAGACCGTATCGGAGGTGGACCTGAAAGCGTGGGCCGACGAACAGATCGCTCTCGATGCGCGGGGCGCGCACTTCTTCTCAACCGGGCGCTTCAACTTCCGGATCTTGAAACCCGACCAAGCGTAGGTGGACAGCAGTTTGTCCAATCGATCCGGCTCAACTCGGCAGGATCGACCGGGCCTCAGCCCTGCTCGCGCCGCCAGGCATCCTCGTATTCATTGGCCAGCGCCACGATGCGCGAGTTGATCTTGGCCTGTACCCGCTTGCGGGTCAGCTTGATGGACTGGATGATCAGCCGCGCGGCCAGCGTCCTTGCCTGCAATTCGGCGACGGCGCGCAGGCGGGTCCTGTCGGGGCCCAGCGCCTCGAACCGCATTTCGAAGACCACGTTCATGCCGCCGACCACGGTGTCGATCCGGGCCGCCTCCGGGGGCGCGTAGCGGGTCACCACCGCCTCCACGCCCCGGGTCTTGCCGCGCACCTGCATGGTGCCGCGCCATGTGGCCCCTTCGGCGACCTCGGTGAAACCGCCGACGCGGCGGATATCGGCGCCGTATTTGCGCGCCAACCCCTCATAGCGGGTGAAATCGGTAAAGCGCGCGAAAGTATAGTCCTGAGGGGCGGCAACCTCCTCGATTGTTTCGAATTTCATGGCAGGTCCGTTTTTTCTGTCCCAGCTTTATTGGCGCGGAGTCTCGGGTCAATCCAGCCGGTCCGCAAGCCAATTCTCCATCAAGAATCGCGCGATGGCGCCGGGGCGCGCGGGCAGGAGGGTCGGATGATGACCGGCCAGCGCCGCCACCAGGTCCTCGCGGCTGATCCAGAACGCATCCTCCAGCTCCACCGGGTCCAGCGTGATCTCACGGCTCAGCGCCTCGCCGATACAGCCGAACATGAGCGAGGACGGATAGGGCCAGGGCTGGCTGGAGAGGTAATTGACCCGCCCGACCCGGATCGCGGTTTCCTCGGCCACCTCGCGGCGCACGGCGGCCTCCAGCGTCTCGCCGGGTTCCACGAAACCCGCCAGCAGCGAATACATGCCTTGCGGCCAACCCGGCGAGCGCCCGATCAGCAGGTCATTGCCATGCGTGATCAGCATGATGACGACGGGGTCGGTGCGCGGAAAATGCAGCGCGTTGCAGGACGGGCAGCGGCGGTGCCACCCGGCCAGATCGAACCGGCTTTCCGCCCCGCACTTGGCGCAGAACCGATGCGACCGGTGCCAGCCCAGCATCGCCTTGGCGGTGGCCGCGATCTCGGCCTCGCGGGCGCTCAGCGCGACCATCGCCAGACGCAATTCGCGGAAACTGGCCTCGGGCAGCGCCGGATGGGTCTGCTGGCTGTCATCCGCGAAACTGTCCAGCGCGGCCTTGTCCAATGCCTCGGGTTCCCAGGCCGAGACATCCGCCGCAAAGCGCAGGCCCTTGCCATCGCGCCCCAGGAAGAGGCGGCCCGGCGGGGCGTCGGACAATATGGCATGATCGCCCGCCACGAATTGCAACGCATCGCCCGCCATCAGAGGCTTGCCGCGCCAGATCGGCAGCACCACCGGATCGCCGCTGTCCAGCGCCGCAGCCAACGCCGCCTGATCGCCGCGCAATTCAGCCGCGCGCTCCAGCCCGCCGCCGCCGAAGGTCACCGTTTCCGCCAGTCTCATCGCCATCCCTTCCCCTGTCGCCCGGGGCACGTCCCCTTGCGGATCCTCTGGCGGTCATGTCGCAGATGTGGCACACCGGCGCAAACCGCTATGGTATCCTGTCCCAGGGCTCTGGCCATTTATCCACAGGGTTGTTCTAACCAACGCATGACCGACAGGCTTCATAAAAGTTAATGGAAAAGCAAGACGATACACTTGCGACGCGGCACGCGGACCCGGAGCTGCGTGTGACCCTTCTGGCCACCAGCGACCTGCACGGCCATATCCAGCCACATGATTATTACCGCGACGAACCGGCGGGCGGTCTGGGGCTGGCGCGGCTGGCCCCGCTGGTCGAGGCGCAGCGCAGGGCCGCGCCCAACAGCCTGCTTTTCGACAATGGCGACACGCTCCAGGGAACCCCGCTTGGCGACTACGCCGCGCGTGAGCGTGCCCGCGACGGCCGCCCGCACCCGGTGATCGCGGCGATGAACGCGCTTGGCTATGACGCGGCCACTGTCGGCAATCACGATTTCAACTATGGCCCGGATTTCCTGACCAGGACGCTGGCGGATGCCGAATTTCCGGTCGTACTGGCCAATCTCACCTACCAGGATGGCAGCCCCTTCCTGCCGCCCGCGATCATGCTGAACCGCCGGATGCAGGACAGCGCCGGGGAATGGCACGCGATCAGGGTCGGCGTCATCGGCCTCGCGCCGCCGCAGATCACGATCTGGGACAAGCCGGTGTTGCAGGGCCGGTTGCAGAGCCACCCGATCGTCGCCACCGCGGCCCGCGCGGCAACCGGTCTGCGCGCAGAGGGGGCCGACCTGATCGTCGCGCTCTGCCATTCCGGCATCGGCCCCGAAGATGACCGGCCCGAGCTGGAAAACGCGATCCTGCCGCTGGCGCGCCTGGCCGGATGCGATGCCATCGTCGCGGGCCACAGCCACGTCGTGTTCCCGGTCCCCGACAGCTGCGGCACCGGCATCCTGCACGGCACGCCCGTGGTCCAGCCCGGGGCGTTCGGCTCGCATCTCGGGCGGATCGCCCTGACCCTTCGGCGGCGCGATGACGGCTGGCGGGTCACCTCGGCCCAGGCCGACACCCTGCCCGCCCGCGACACGCCCGACGAGATCGGCCCGACCCAGGCCCGCATCCTCGCCGTGACCGCGACCGACCACAAGGCGACGCTCGCCTATATCCGGCGCCGCATCGGCGCTACCACACGCCCGCTGACCAGCTATTTCGCGCTGATCTCGAACACCTCTGCCCTGTCTCTCAAGGCCACGGCCAAGCGTGCCGCCGCCGTTCGCGCGCTCCAGGGCCACCCGCTGGCGCATCTGCCGCTGCTGGCGGTGGCCGCCCCCCTGAAGGCGGGCGGGCGCGGCGGGCCGCAGAACTACATCGACATCCCGGTCGGGCCGCTCTCGATCCGCAATGTCGCCGACCTCTACAGCTATCCCAACAAGCTGCGGATCCTGCGGCTGACAGGGGTCGACATCCGTGACTGGCTGGACCGCGCGGCCTCGATCTTTCGCCAGATCACCCCCGGCGGGCGCGACCAGCTTCTGATCGACCCGGCTTTCGCCAGCTACAATTTCGACATCCTGAACGGGCTGACCTACACCATCGACCCCAGCCAGCCCGCCGCCTATTCGGCCGATGGCCTGACCCGGTTCGAGACGCCGGGGCGAATTGCCGACCTCTGTTACCAGGGTCAGCCGGTCATGCCGGGCGATGAGTTCCTCGTCGCCACCAACAGCTACCGCGCCTCGGGCGGCGGTCATTTCGGGGCCGCGACGCGGGGTGATCTGGTGCTGGACCCGAACCTGACGGCGCAGGACATCCTGATCCGCCATATCACCGATCACGTGCCGGTCACGCCCGAGCCGCTGAACACCTGGCGCTTCGCCCCGATGCCCGGCACGTCCGTGATCTACGAGACCGGCCCCGGTGCCGCCAACCACCCCCAGGACATCGCGGCGCTGAACCTCACCCGGCTGGAGGACAGCCCGACCGGCTTTGCCCGCTTCCGCATGGAGCTTTAGGTTGCGCCGCCTCTACATCTCCGTGCTGGCCCTCGTCGCCCTCGCCTTCCTCGCCGCGACGGGCCTGCTGCTGGCCCCGATGCTGTCCGGGCCCGCGCAGATGACGGTCGCCGATCCCACCGCCCCGCCGGGTATCCTGACCGAAACGGAACGCCCGGACCTGCGCCCCGCCCTGCCCGCATCGCTGGACTATGCGCCCGATGTCACGGGGGCCACGCGCCACCCGGTGCTGGACGGTATCATGCCCCGGACATGGTGGGGCTACGCGCCGGAGGGCCTCGACACGCCGGCCCCGGTGATCGCGCTTTTTCATGGCGCGGGCCGCGACGGGCTTTCGATGATCGACATGTGGCAGCCGGTGGCCGATGCAAACGGCCTGATCCTTGTGGCGATCAACGACGCGAATGGCGCACCGGGAGAGATCCCCGACGGCGCCTTCCTGCACAGGGTCATCAACGCGGCGGCGGAGATCTACCCCGTCGACCGCACCCGGATGTTCCTCTTCGGTCATTCGGCGGGCGCGATCACCGCGCAGCTTGCCGCCAACCGCGTCATCGGCCCCTGGCGTGGCGTTGCGGCACATGCGGGCTATGTGAACCCGACGCTTCTGCACCCGATCCGCGACGCGCCGCCGATCCGGCTCTACCTTGGCACATCGGACCAGATCTTCGACGTGACCAGCACCCGCATCGCCGCCGATTACCTGTCGCGCGCGGGCCATGATTACCAGTTGGTCCTGATCCCCGGCCACACGCATTGGTTTTACGAGGGCGGCCCCGACTTCGCGGCGGATGCCTGGGACTGGTTCGCATCCCTCTAGACATGCGCCGCCCCTTGCACGGGCCGCCCCGATCCCCTAAATGACGGATCGAGGGGTTGGCGCGGGCAAGCGCCTCGCCAACCTGGTCAGATCCGGAAGGAAGCAGCCACAACGAGCCCCGCTTGGGTCGTCGTCCAACCTCTCACCCCCGTCGGGTTCTGCGAAGCAGGTTCCGACGCCCGGCAGGCGGCGAATGCCGCCGAGAGGGGACGAGGGTTCTGCGAAGCAGGTTCCGACGCCCGGCAGGCGGCGAATGCCGCCGAGAGGGGACGAGGGTTCTGCGAAGCAGGTTCCGACGCGACCGCGCTTTTGCGCCAGCAAAACGCGACGCCCCGGCAGGCGCTAAACAGCGCCGAGAGGGTCTGCCGATCTCTTCGCACCGCCCCTCTCGCCCCTCCCCCAAAAACTTGACAAACCTGTCAGAAAAAGCGGACAAACCTGTCAGGTTTTGCACCCCGCAAACCCGGCCCGCCCGCAGGAGGCTTCATGGAGATTGCAGCACCCTTCCGGGCCGACGCGGCATAATTTCCGCCGTCTCGACCCGAGCAACAGACCCGCGCGGCCCCAGGGCCAGCGCCCTCTCATGACTTGCTTCGGGACACCTGAAAATTGACTGACTACACCCTGAAAGACCTCGGCTGGTCGCCTTTCTTCGCGGCGCAAACCGATCCTGAAACCCTTGATTTCGCGGCACGAATCAGCACCGTCGCCCGCGACCGCGTCACCGTGCTGTCACCGCATGGCACGCTGATCCTGCGCACGCCCGAGACGACCGGGGATTATGCCGTCGGCGATTGGGTTCTGACCACGCCCGACCGCGGCGCCGTGGCTGAACGGCTGGAGCGCCAGACCAGCCTCAAACGCCGCGCGGCGGGGCATGACGTGTCGGCGCAACTGATCGCCGCCAATGTCGAAACCTTCGGAATCGTCACCTCCTGCAACGAGGATTTCAACATCGCGCGGCTGGAGCGTTACCTTGCCCTGGCCGCCAGCGCCGGATGTATGCCCCTGATTATCCTCACGAAATCTGACCTCTGCGATGATCCGGGCAGCTATGCGAAGCAGGCCGAGCGGTTGTCACCCCTGGTCACCGCCGTCACCCTGAACGCCACCGATCCGGACGAGCTGGACACCCTCGCACCCTGGTGCCGGAACGGTCAGACGCTGGTTCTGGCGGGCTCCTCCGGGGTGGGAAAATCCACGCTGTCCAACCTGTTGACCGGCGGCGATGCCGCAACGCAAGGCATCCGCGAGGATGACGCCAAGGGCCGCCACACCACGACATCGCGCGATCTGGCCCGCACCCGGTTCGGCGGCTGGCTCATTGACACGCCGGGGATGCGGTCTCTGCCGCTGGCCGATGTGGCGGATGGGATCGAGGCCGTGTTCGAGGATATCGAGGCGCTGGCAACCGGCTGCAAGTTCAACGATTGCGCCCATGAGACCGAGCCGGGATGCGCCATACAGGCCGCCGTGGAGGCCGGCGATATTGACCCCAACCGTCTGAAACGATGGCAGAAACTGAAGCGCGAGGATGCCCAGAACTCCGAGGCACTGCACGAGGCGCGGGCGCGGCACAGGTCGTTGCACAAGACCTATCGTGGCGCGCAATCGGCCAAGCGGGACCGCGACGGGCGCTGAGGTTACCGGGGCGCGGTGGCCCAGGCCAGTTGTGCCTCGGTCTCGACCGCGCAAGGGCGCACGGCGCGCAGGCGGATCAGCGCCGCCTGTGCGTCCTCGCCCGCCTCGACCATCAGCCGCAGCACCGCCATGCCCGAGCGCCCGCAGCCGCCATAGCAATGCGCCAGCACCCCGCCGCCGCTGGAGAGGATCCCTGCTGCCAGCGCCGAGATCTCGGGCCAAACCGCCTCCACCCCCTGCCCCGGCGCGCCGAAATCGACGATGGGCAAATGCCGCCAGCCGATGCCGTTCCGGGCCAGGTCTTCGCCCAGATGCGCGGCCCCGGCCCCCGCCATCTCGGGCAGGGTCGTCATCGACAGAACCAGGTCGGGCTGCCAGTCCAGAATCCTCGATAAATCAACATCGTAGGACGCATCCCGCCCCGGCAGGCGACACAGGCCAAGCCGACCGCCCCCAACCGCTAGGTCGTGAATCGTGAAGCCCGCGCTCATCCGTCCATGACGATCGCGTAGAGGATGATCCCGCCCACCAGCAGCACCAGCGCCAGTGCCAGCAGGATCGGCACCAGCGTCAAGCGGCGCAGCCAGCGCGCCTCGGCCCAACTACGCACCGACAGCACGATCAGCGCAATGACCAGCGCCGCCGCCTGATAGCCGAGAAATCCCTCGATCCGGTTCAGCCCGCGGGCGAAGCCATCGCCGGTCGGCGGCTGAAACATGGCGTTCACCGACAGCGCCACAGCGACCGCCCAAAGCGCCAGCAAGACCCAGATCACACCCAATCGCATCGCCCTGTTCCCCCTTGTCCGAGGCCAGCCTAGCGCAGACCGGCGCCTTTCCCAAAGGCTCAGATCACCTGACCGGGATAGGATGCGGCCCAGTCTGCCAGGAACGCGGCCACGGCGTCATCCGCCGCGAACCCGATCGCGCGCCTTGGCAGGGCCACGCCATGCTCCAGCGCCAGCCGCAGACAGGCGACATGGTCGCGTTCCGCCCGCGCCGGACAGTTCTCGGAGCCGTGGATGATCGTCGACAGCAACGTGCCGCCGTAGGCGTTGACATGGGCGAGGTCCGGTTTCAGCGACAGCAGATAGGCCATCTCTTCCGGCAACCCCTCCCATCCCGCGATCTGCACGGGCGTGAGTCCGCTCGTGTCGGGCCGGTCATATTCGACGCCAAGCGCCACCAGCGCCTTGATATGAGGCAGTTTTCCGGGCAGGCCCACGATCTCGCGGAGGATGTTGCGATGGGCGTCTGGCAGCTTGGCGGGGTCAATCCAGGTTTCCTTTGGCACCGCGCCCTCGGCGGCCATGGCCAGCAGGCCCTCGTCCCGTGTCAGGTCGGTGGCCTTGCCGCGCGCCTCGATGGCGCGGGCCAGATCGGTATTGCCGAACACACGGGCATAGGCATAGGCCGACGCGCCCTGATGCACGTGCGCGGGGTCCGCGCCTGCATCCAGCAGCAACCCGACCATCTCGGCATCGCACAGCCGCCGCGCGGCCTGATGCAGGGCGGGTATGGTCCAGGGGGCCTCGCCGCCCACCTCGCTCTCGTCGAAATCATCGGCCCGCGCGCCGTGCTCCAGCAGCATCCGCACCGCCGTGTGATCGTGGAAATCCATCGCCCGCAGCAGGGCGTTGGTGCGCTTTGGGTCGGCCCCCGCGGCCAGCAACAGGCGAAGCCCCTCGTGATGGCCAAGCTCGGTCGAATGATAGAGCGACTCGCCGTCATTCGGATCGGCCCCGTGATCCAACAGCCACTCGGCCAGCACCATGTTATCGGCATGGCCGATGGCGAAATAGAGCGGCGACAGCATGTGGTCGGAGCCTTGCGCAGCCGGCGCGCCCCGGTTCACATCGGCGCCGTGATCGAGCAACATCCGCGCAATCGCCAGCATGTCGCCCTCCCGCTCGGGCCAGAGCCGGAACATGCGCGATTGCGCCAGATGCACCAGCGGCGGGGCCATGCCGCGCAACTCGGTCGCGGCGGAAGGATTTTCGGCCAGTGTCGCGGCGACCGCATCGCGTTTGTAGAGCGCCACCTCCAGCCCGAAACTGCCATCGGCAAGGTCGGGCGTCTCCGCAAGCAACCGCTCCACCACCTCCACCTGCCCGTGATGCAGCGCGATCTTGAGGCGTTGCAGCTTTGCCGCGCGGTCCATCCCCATGATCTCGACCGCCTCTTTCAGGGCGGGCCAGCTGGCAAAACTGTTCTCGCGCGCGATCACATGCAGGTAATCGGCGTGCTTCAGGGCCTGGCCCTCGGGGCGCGGCTGATAGGTGGCAATGCGGGCGCGCGCATCTGGGGTTCCGGCCTCATGGGCCTGCCTCAGCGCCTTGGCATCGCGGCGCAACCTGTCCAGGGTTTTCGTCATCGGCTTACCTTTCATACCGCCCGCGATCCGCTTGATCGGGCAAAGGTCAAACCGAAGGGTATGTCCGTTCGATAACAGGGGGTGCCGGTGACGGCTTTCCGCGGATCTGGATGCCTCACCCCGAAGGCTGTTGCACAATAGCCTGAAACGCCGGGCTTCACAATTCCCGCATTGCCGGATGGCCAAACTGTGGTAATTTCAAGGCCATGGCAGAGTGGGCGTTCAGATCCGCCTGCCGGGCGGAGCAGACATGCCGAAGATCAACGTTACGGAAAATGGTGAGGTCACCGTTGGTGACAACGATTCCGTACGCGTGGACATCCCCGGCGGCGGGGCGGTGACGATCTCGGCCGATCCCAATGACGATGTGGACAAGATCAGGATCGAGTTCCGTGACGACAGCCATTCCGACTACGTCACGATCAACCTGTCCAGCTTCGACCAGGACGACCTCCGGATCGACATCCACCATTACGATCCCTCCGATTCGATCTCGCTCCTGGGGGCGCTGTCGACCTGGGTCGATCCGAACAACCCCGATGAATACCAGTTCACCTATCTGGGCGCCGACGGAGAGGTGCATACCGGATTCATTCGCGCCAAGGACGGCGGCGAGAAGGATTTCACCGATCCCTTCCAGCCCATTCAGTTCATGTGTTTCGGCGATGGCACCCTGATTGCCACGCCCGAGGGCGAGGTGCCCATCGAGATGCTTCAGGTCGGCGATCTTGTCCTGACCCGCGACAGCGGCGCGATGCCCATCCGCTGGATCGGACGGCGGCACATGGACGGGCTGGCCCTGGCCCGCGCGCAGTATCTGCGCCCCATCGCGGTGCGCGCCGGGGCGCTTGGCGACGGGCTGCCGGTGCAGGATCTGATCCTGTCGCCCAATCACCGCGTCCTTCTGACCGACTGGCGGGCCGAGTATCTCTTTGGCGAGGCCGAGGTTCTCGTGGCCATCAAGGCGCTGGTCAACGACCACAGCATCTTGTGGCAGAGCGGGGCCTGCGGCGTGACCTATAATCACATCCTGCTGGACAGCCACGAGGTTCTGCTGTCGAACGGGCTGCCCGCAGAAAGCCTGATGCCCGGTCCGATGGCCATGCAGTCGCTGGACAGCCAGTCCATCCGCGAGATCCATGAGATCTTCCCCGAGTTGTGCGGCCTGGACACCGATCCCGGCGATCCCGCGCGGGCGATCCTCAAGACCTATGAAGGCGCGATCATGGGGCGCGTCGCGGCGTGAGGCACGGTGCCGGTGCTTGTCTGCCACCGCGCCGCGCGCCTATGCTGCCGAAATGAGCAAGAGGGAAGACCAGGCCCAACAGCGTACCGAGCAGGCCGAGGAGCGCACTGATTGGGCGCAGGACCGCACCATCCTGGCCAATGAGCGCACGTTCAATTCCTGGATGGGCACCGGGCTTGGCTGTATCGGCGTGGCCATCGCGCTCAGGGCCGTGTTCGGCGCGTTCGAGCCGACCTGGGCGGCCAAGCTGGTGGCCTCGACCTTCCTCTTGATCGCGGTGCTGATCTTCTGGTCGGCGCGCAACCGGGCGCATGAGACGCATGAGCGGCTGAACAGCACCGATGCCAAGCCGATCCAGCGCAAGAATTTCACCCGGCTGGCGATTGTCATGACCACGGCCACCCTTCTTGTCGGCGCAATCCTGTGGATGCTGTAGCGGGCGGGTTGTTGCAGGCGCGGCGCGGCGCTACACCTTTGGCCTGAACCGCAGGGGGATCGCGAGCCATGACAGACACCCAGACCGGCACCGGCTACCAGGTGCTCGCACGCAAATACCGCCCCGCCAGCTTTGCCGACCTGAAGGGGCAGGAGGCGATGGTGCGCACCCTCAAGAACGCCTTCGCCGCCGACCGGATCGCGCAGGCCTTCATCCTCACCGGCATTCGCGGCACCGGCAAGACCACCACCGCGCGGATCATCGCCAAGGGGCTGAACTGCACCGGGCCCGACGGCACCGGCGGCCCCACGACGGAACCCTGCGGGCAATGCCGCAACTGCGTGGGCATCATGGCGGGGCAGCATGTCGACGTGATCGAGATGGACGGCGCCAGCCAGACCAAGATCGACGACATCCGCTCGAACGTGCTGGACTCGGTGCATTACGCCCCCGCCACCGCGCGCTTCAAGGTCTATATCATCGACGAGGTTCACATGCTCTCGACCAGCGCCTTCAACGCGCTGCTGAAGACGCTGGAGGAGCCGCCCGCCCATGTGAAATTCATCTTCGCCACCACCGAGATCCGCAAGGTGCCGGTCACGGTCCTGTCGCGCTGCCAGCGTTTCGATCTGCGCCGGATCGAGCCCGAGGTGATGATCGCCCACCTGAAATCCATCGCCACTGCCGAAAATGCCGAGATCGCCGAGGAGGCGCTGGCGCTTATCACCCGCGCCGCCGAAGGCTCGGTCCGCGACGCGATGAGCCTGATGGACCAGGCCATTTCCCACGGCGCGGGCGAGACCACCGCCGACCAGGTCCGCGCCATGCTGGGGCTGGCCGATCGGGGCCGGGTGATGGACCTCTTCGATCACATCATGTCGGGCGATGCGGCGGGCGCGCTGGACGAGTTGGGCGCGCAATATGCCGATGGCGCCGACCCGATGGCGGTCTTGCGGGATCTGGCCGAGATCACCCATTGGCTGAGCGTCATCCGCATCACGCCCGACGCCGCCGAAGACCCCACCATCGGGCCGGATGAACGCACGCGCGGGCAGGCGATGGCCGCCAAGCTCTCGATGCGGGTGCTGACCCGGACCTGGCAGATGCTTCTGAAGGCGCTGGAGGAGGTCGCGATCGCCCCCAACGCGATGATGGCCGCCGAAATGGCGGTGATCCGGTTGACCCATGTGGCCGACCTGCCGCCCCCCGAAGACCTGCTGCGCAAGCTGAGTGACATGCCGGTGCCGCCCGCCCCCGCCGCGCCTTCGCCCGCCCCACAGGGCGGTCCCGGCCCCCGCGCCCACGCCCCGCGCGGCCCCTCCGGCGGTGCGGCCCCGGCGCTGGACGCGCAATCCGACACCGCGCTGGCCCATTACGCGACGTTCGAGAGGGTGGTCGCGCTGATCGAATCCAACCGCGACATCAAGCTGCTGATCGAGGTGAAAGCCTGCCTGCGCCTCGTCTCCTACGCGCCGGGACGCATCACGTTCCAGCCGACCGACCGCGCGCCGCAGGATCTTGCCCCCCGGCTGGCGCAGAGCCTGAAAAACTGGACCGGCGTGCGCTGGACGGTGAGCCTGGCCAACGAGGGCGGCGGCCCGACGCTGGAGGAACAGGCCAATGCCGAACGCGACGCGCTCAGGGAAAAGGCGCTGGAGCATCCGCTGATGCAGGCCGTTCTGCACGCCTTTCCGTCGGCGAAGATCACCGAGATCCGCAGCCGCGAGGACATGGCCGAAGAGGCCGCCGTCACCGCCCTGCCCGAGGTCGAGGATGAATGGGACCCGTTCGAGGAGGACTGACGCCGCCTTGTGCGACGCGCCTCGCGCCCGTATCTACAGACCAACGCGATTGATCAGAGGAACGTGACGATGCTGAAAGGTTTGGGCCAGCTTGGCGACATGGCCAAGGTGATGAAACAGGCGCAGGAAATGCAGGGCAAGATGGCCGAGATGCAGGAAACCCTCGCCACGATCACGGTCGAGGGCTCCTCGGGCGCGGGCCTCGTGCGCGCCACGGCCACCGCCAAGGGTGAATTGACGGGGCTGGAAATCGACCCCTCCATCTTCGATCCCAATGAAAAGGAAGTGGTCGAAGACCTGATCCTGGCCGCGATCAAGGACGCGCAGGTCAAGGCGCAGGAGCGCAGCCAGCAGGAAATGGCGCGCCTGACCGAAGGGCTGAACCTGCCCGAAGGCATGAAGCTGCCGTTCTGATCTTGGCCGACGCCCCGCGCGATATCGAGGCCCTGATCGAGGTCATGGCCAAGCTGCCCGGTCTCGGCCCCCGCTCGGCCCGACGCGCGGTGCTGCACATGATCAAGAAGCGCGCGCTTCTGATGACGCCCTTGGCAGATCTGATGATGTCGGTCGCGGCCTCGGCGCGCGAATGCCTGACCTGCGGCAATATCGGCACCGCGGAAACCTGCGCCATCTGCCTCAGCGAGAAACGCGCCAATGGCCAGATCTGCGTGGTCGAGGATGTCGCCGACCTCTGGGCGATGGAACGCGGCCAGGTGTTCTCGGGCCGCTACCACGTGCTTGGCGGCACGCTGTCGGCGCTGGATGCGGTGGGGCCGGAGGATCTGCGCATCCCCAAGCTCATGGACCGGCTGGAGCGCGAGGGCGTGACCGAGGTGATCCTGGCCCTGAACGCGACGGTGGATGGCCAGACCACCGCCCATTACATCGCGGGCGAATTGGAGCCGCGCAATATCGAGGTCACCTCCCTGGCCCAGGGCGTGCCCATCGGCGGTGAACTGGATTACCTCGACGATGGCACGATCTCCGCCGCTTTGCGCGCCCGCAAGGCGTTCTGACGTCAGGATCAAAGGGGCCGCTGACATGTGCCAGGGCGGATCCTCGACCGGCGCATGGCACCGCGCCGCAAGCCTCAACATCCGCACCCCCGTCCCCCTGCGCATGACTCCCTGGCAGAGGATAGTCGGACAGGATGAAATCAATTTGACTAAAATTTTCCTTCTTTGTTCCGTAAATATCCCGGGGAGCGCGAGGGGCTGGCCCCTCGCTCCCGCCCCCTCCCCTCAGCGCATCGGCGCGAAAATCGCCTCTTGCAAGGAACAGTCCCGCGCCACGTCCCGCCCGCATTCGCGGGGGTCAAGGTCGCGGGTCAGGCAGATGCGGATCTCCTGCACGCGACCATCGCGGCAGGTCACGGTCGTGGTCTCGTCGCGCAGATTCGGGTTCTCCTCCAGGAAGGCTTCCTCGATCACCTCGGCGGGCAGGCGCACCTCGCGGCCCAGGTTGCGCAGGAGGTCGGGGCGCGTCACCCGCTCATAGGCAAGCCGGGACAGCGCGAAATAGTCACGGGCCGACAGGCCGGAACAGACCCCGTGCTTGTTCCACTGGTGCCAGGCCAACCCGCTCGATCCCATGATATCGGCCATATTCGCCGTCATCCCGCGCGAGGGATTGCGCTCACTTGTCGGGCAATAGCTTGGCCAGCCCTCCTCGTATTGCGGCCAGAGCCCGTGCAGGGTGAAGCCGAACCCCTGCCCCGGATCGCATTGCGGCGAGCCGCGCCCGTCGCCTTCGATCGCGCACCATGTCGGGGTCCAGCTCAAGGCCAGCACGTAGTAGTCGAACGCGCCTGCGCGCTCGCCCTCGGCCCGTGCCGCGCCCGCGATCAGCATCAGTGCCATGATCAGTCGTATCATTTGCCCTTCCCTCCCGGCTTTATCCTGCTTATATACGCCACGACCTCCCTTACAACGACGTCGCGCCAGGCCAGACCCGGCGAGCCGTTTCCCGGCACGGGAGAGATTTGCGAAACCCAAGGAGCCGCTCAAGATGAACAAACCGATCATGGCCAAAGCCACCGCTGTCTGGCTGGTCGACAACACCACGCTCAGCTTCCGTCAGATCGGCGATTTCTGCGGGTTGCACGAGCTTGAGGTGCAGGGCATCGCCGATGGTGACGTGGCCGCCGGTGTCAAGGGGTTCGATCCGATTGCCAACAATCAGCTGACCCAGGAAGAGATCGACACCGCCGAGAAGGATCCCTCCCATAAGCTGAAGCTCAAGTTCAACCCGTCTGCCGTGGGCGAGGAAAAGCGCCGCGGGCCGCGCTACACGCCACTCAGCAAGCGCCAGGATCGTCCGGCCTCGATCCTGTGGCTGGTCAAGTTCCACCCCGAGCTGACCGATGGCCAGATCTCCAAGCTGGTCGGCACCACAAAGCCGACGATCCAGGCGATTCGCGAGCGCACGCATTGGAACATCGCCAATATCCAGCCGATCGACCCGGTGGCGCTTGGCCTGTGCAAGCAATCCGAGCTTGACGCCGTGGTGCAGAAGGCGGCGGCCAAGATCGCGGCCGAGGGCGGCGGCATGACCGATGACGAACGCCGCAAGCTGGTCTCGACCGAGCAATCGCTCGGCATGGAACCCGAGGCGCGGATTCCTTCCGCGATTTCGGGGCTGGAAACCTTCTCGCTCAGCGACAGTTCGGATCGCGATGAGGATGAGGAGGACGACAAGGACGAAAAGGATGTCCGCGACGCCGACAGTTTCTTCAACCTGCCCGACAGCGATGAAGACGACGAGGATGATGAGGACGACCGCCGCTGAGGCCCTCACCTCCGTGACAGCGAACACCCCCTGCCGGTCCCGCCGCAGGGGGTTTTTCGTGGCCGTTGAACAGCCGTGATCAGGGAACGCGTCGGCTTGTCCCGGCCTGCCTCGGGCCGGGGCTGCCGACAGCGGGGTTGATCTTGGTCAATGCGACGTTCGCCGCCTGTCCGAGAATGGAGGCTCATTCACCGACAAAAGCCGGGAGGCCCCGCCATGCGTAAGTTCCTTGCCGCCTTCATCTGTTTCACGACGCTTCTTGCCACGCCCCTTTCAGCGCAGCAAGATGACCCGCTGTGTGAGGATCTGTGGTTCGCCCGCAACCTGATCCATGATCGCGCCGGGTATTGCTTTTCGTCGCCCCTTGGCCAAGCCCTGTTCGACAACTCGGATTGCACGACCCGCAATGCGACGCTGGCCCCGGCACAGGCGGCACAGGTCGCCCGCATCCGCCAGTCCGAGGCCCAGTATTCCTGCAACCTCGACACCAACCGCACCTGGCTGACCTATCCCGATGAGCTGGAACCCTATCGGCGCATGGCCGATGTTCCGGTGCGCGATTTCGGGGCCACGGGTTGCATCGGCTATCGCGGCCCGGTGCTGACGCTGCGCAATGGCGCGAGCCATGCCGCCGCCGCGATTGGCCAGCTCCGGCCCGGAGCCTCGATCACCTTTGCCCATTGGCCGCTGAACGGGTGGAGCTATGTCTCGATCTATCCGCAAGGATACGCGCCCGACGGACCTGCCGATTGGGGATGGGTGGCTATCGGCGAGGGCATGCCGCCTTGCGACAGCTACGCCGGGTAAGGTGGTTCAATGCGCCGCCGAGGTGACGTTATCCAGAAGCGTGCGGCCACCATCGACGGTGATCAGCTCGCCGGTGACGAACGCCGCCCCGTCCGAGCACAGGAACTGCACCGCACTGGCCACCTCGCGCGCCGATCCGATGCGGCCAAGCGGGGTGCATTCCTTGATCTCGGCGCGCAACTCGCGGTTGCCCTTCAGCGTCTCCTTCAGGCTGTGCGACATCAATGATCCGAACGCCACCCCGTTCACCCGGATACGTTTGGGTGCCAGCGCCACGGCCAGGCTGCGCGTCACCTGGTCCAGCGCCGCCGCGCTGACCGAATAGGCCAGAAGGTCGGGATGGGTGCGCCGCGCCGCGATTGAGGACAGGTTGACGATCGCCCCGACCGTGCCATCCTCGTTCCCGTCTTCCTCGGCCTGTTCGATCATCCGCTTGGCGACCGACTGGCTGAGCCTGAGCGCGGTATACATGTTCTGCTCCATCAGCACCTTGACGGTGTCGTCCGAAGCATCCAGCGGATCGCTTTCCTTGACCTGCCGGGCGGCGTTGATCAGGATATCGACCCGGTCGAAAGCGTCGATGGTGGCCGAGACCAGGTTGGCCACGGTCAGTTTCTCGCGCAGGTCGCCCGCGAAGAACCGGGCCTGGCCGCGCTCATCCTCGACATTGCCGACCTCATCGGCCAGCCGCGCCTCGTCGCGGTCGGCCAGCATCACATTGGCCCCGCGTTCGATGAAATGGCGCGCGATGGCAAGGCCGACGCCATTGGCGGCACCGGTGATGATCGCGGTCTTGCCTTCGATGGATAGGGACATCTGGGGTCTCTCCCGTTGGTCAGGTCCGGCGCGCCGTTTTCGGCTTGCCTGCCTGATAGAGTTTGTAGCCGCCGATCTCGGCCAGCATCTTGCCGGTCCCGAAATGCGCCTTGAGCGTCGCCTCATAAGGCAGGTGGCGGTTGGCCACCATGAAGAACTGGCCCGAGGGTTTCAGCATCCGCGCGGCAGCGGCGATGAAGGCCTGGCCGAGGCCCGGATCGGCGGCGCGGTCGGTGTGGAAGGGCGGGTTGGACAGGATCGCGTCATAGCGCCGGTCGGGGGTATGGGCGGTCGCGTCGTTCCAGATGAGCCTCGCGCGCGGATCGGTGACGTTCCGGCGCGCGGCCTCCAGCGCCGACCACTCGGCCTCGATGAGGTCGAGCCTGTCGATGCCCTCCTGTTCCTCCAGCACCGAGGCGGCCAGGTAACCCCAGCCGGCCCCCAGATCGGCGACATCGCCTTTCAGTTGCGGCACGAGGGCGGCCAGCAATTCGGAGCCCGCATCCGGGCCACCTGGGGAAAACATCCCCGGCGCGGTGATCCAGCGATCCTCGACCAGCATGGGCGCGACGGCCCAATCGGCGATCTCCTGCGGCACGGTGTCGGGACGGGTCAGCCAGAAGAGCTTGCCATGCGATTTCGACAACACGCCATCGACCGGCAGCAGCTTGCGCACGGCTTTCAGCACCGATTCGATGCCCTCGGTCTTCTGCCCGTCCACCGCGACGACTCCGCCGGGGGTGACACGGGCTATCGCCTCGGCCACCAGCGACAGGGTCTCGGGTTTCGATTTCACGATCTGGACCAGCGCCGCGCCGTATTGGCCCTCCGCCGCCACGACCGCATCAAGGCCGCGTGCCGTCAGCCGCGCATGATCGGGGTAGAAGCCCTGCACCGCCTGCACCGCGCCCAAGCCGCTGAAATCGGCCTCACCGCGTGCGCGCAAGACAAGGCTGCGCGCCCCATCAGGCCACGCCAGGTCACCGCTATCCAGCGCAAGGGTCCAACGATTTGGGGTCATGAGCGGCCCGAGGAAAAGCGTGCTATTCCTCTTTCTCCATGGTGCATTGCAGGGGATGCTGGTTGCGGCGGGCGAAATCCATCACCTGCGCCACCTTGGTTTCGGCAATCTCGTAGGAAAACACACCGACAACGGCCACGCCCTTCTTGTGGACGGTCAACATGATCTCGACCGCCTGCGAATGGGTGATGCCGAAGAAGCGTTCCAGAACATGCACGACGAACTCCATCGGGGTATAGTCGTCATTCAAGAGCAGCACCTTGTAAAGCGGCGGACGCTGCGTCTTCGGCTTGGTCTGGGTCAGCACATCGGCACTGTCCCCGGTCTTGGGGGCCTTGGTCATCGCTGTCAGCGGGTGCAGAATCATTACGCCTTCCGGGTGGGATCGCATTGGGGTCGTGTTGATCCCAGTATATAGGCTGCATGCGCTATGGGAAAAGGGGGCGATTTCAGGCCCTGCCCCGGCGGAAAGGATCAAATGCACAGGAAAATCGAAACAATCGGCTTCGATGCGGACGATACGCTGTGGCAGAACGAAACCTTCTTTCACCTGACCCACGCCCGGTTTGCCGAGCTTCTGGCCGATTACACCGAACGCGACCATCTGTTGCAGCGGCTGCTGGAGGCCGAGCGCCGCAACCTTGGCCATTACGGGTTCGGCATCAAGGGCTTCATGCTGTCGATGATCGAAACCGCCATCGAGGTGACGGAACAGAAGGTGCCCGCGCGGGTGATCTCGGATATTCTCGACGCAGGCCAGGAGATGCTGCGCCACCCCGTCCACCTGCTACCCCATGCGCAGGAAACGGTCGAGGCGCTGGCGGGCACGCATCGGATCGTGCTGATCACCAAGGGCGACCTCCTGGATCAGGAGCGCAAGCTGGCCGCGTCCGGCCTGGGCGAGTTTTTCGACGGGGTCGAGATCGTCAGCCACAAGACGCCCGAGATCTACGCCCGCGCCTTTGCGGATACCGGCGCGGCACGCGCCATGATGATCGGCAATTCGATGAAATCCGACGTGGTTCCCGCGCTGGAGGCCGGGGCCTGGGGCATTTACGTGCCGCATGGCCTGACCTGGGCGCTGGAACATGCCGAGACGCCCGAGGATCACCCGAGGTTCCGCGAAATCTCCGATCTGGGCGCGCTGCCCGCGTTGCTGGACGAGATCGAGGGCTGATCGGGGTTGCCGCGACCGCCCCTCAGCTCCTAGGGTCGGGTCAGGGGGGACAACTCATGGCGTTTTCGTTCGACACGCTGGTATCCGACATCCGCCAAGCGGCCAAAGCGCCGGATGCGGAGGCGGCAATCCGCGAGGTGCTGACCGCGGCCGTTGCCGATCCCGCCCCCCTGATCGCCGCGACGCCCGAGGATGGTGAGGACGAGATCCTCTATTTCGAGGATGAAACCCTGTCGATCTGGCGCTGCCGCTTTCACCCGCACGAGGCGATTCCGGCGCATGAGCACAAGCTGAAGGTGCTGATAGCGGGCTATGCGGGCGGCGAGACCTCCGCGCTCTACCGGCGCGGGCCGGGCGGGTTGGAGCATATCGAGACGGTCACCGCGCGGGCCGGTGACGTCATCACGCTCGACAGGGACGCGATCCACACCGTCACCACCGAGGGCGGCGCGCCATCGCTGGCGATCCATGTCTATCTCGGACCGCTGACCGCGTTGCAGCGCGACCTCTTCGACCCCGAGACAGGCGCAGCGGTGGCCTTCACGATGGAGAGTTTCGAGGCTATGAAGCGGCCCGTCTGAAGGCCCCGATGTCCGTTCCGGTCTCTGACCGGTCGCCTTGCGGGTTGACGTCACGAACCATCGGCGCACCCTGCCCGCAAACTGGCAAGGGAAGGTTGCTGAGATGGACGACGACACCCCCGGATCGGACCCCTGTTTCGCGCATCACCTCGTGGACGGCCATGTGATCGACCCGGAAACCGCGCGTGACGTGGCCACCTTCCGCAAGGCCGAGCGCTCCCGGCTCTATGCCCTGCGCCAGGCGATGCCGGTCGAGGATCAGCGCGCGATGGCAGGACAGATCGCGGCACGGCTCGATGCCCTTCTGCCCGATCCGGCGGGCACAACCATCGCCGCCTATTGGCCTATCCGGGGCGAGATCGACCTGCGCGGCTGGCTGGCCTCGGCCCATCGGCGGGGCGCGCGGCTGGCCCTGCCGGTGATCGTGCAGAAACACGCGCCGGTCGCGTTCCACCACTGGCAACCGGGCGCGGCCATGACGCGTGGCGTCTGGAACATCCCCGTCCCGGCCAAGGCGCAACCCGTCACCCCCGATACCGTCATCGTGCCGCTTCTGGGCGTGGACGAGGCGGGCTATCGGCTCGGCAATGGCGGCGGCTATTACGACCGGACCCTGGCGCGCGCACGCGCAGACACGGCGATCATCGGCGTCGGGCAGCCCTTCGCGGCGATGCGCACGATCTATCCGATGCCCTGGGACATCCCGATGCAGCGGGTGATCCTGGGTGACGGCACGGTGCGCGCATACCCGTAAGACCCGTTCTTTGTTCTTCAAATATCCGGATCGCCCGCGTCAGCGGGCGCGGATCGGCGCAGCCCTCTGGCTGCGGCGACACGTCCTCAATTGACTCTGCCATTAATTAACGCATATGTTATATACATGTCTTCACGCCCCCACCCCTCGCTTGCGACTCAATTCGCCGCCCTTGGCGACCCGACACGGCTGGCCATCGTCGACCGCCTGATCGCGGATGGCCCGCTGCCCGCGGGCGCGTTGCAGGACGTGGCCGACATCTCCGCCCCTGCCATTTCCCGCCACCTCAAGGTGCTGCGCCAGGCGGGGCTGGTACAGCAGCGCGTCGATGCGCAACGCCGCATCTACGCGGTGGACCCGGCGGCGATCCGCGCCATCGGCACCTGGACCATAACCCGCAAGGAGTTCTGGCAGGCCAGCCTCGACAGGCTCTCCGTCCTGCTGGACCCGGATAAGGATTGACCGCCATGCCCGATCTCGACCTGACCCGCCATTACGCCGCCCCGCCCGAGGATGTGTTCCGCGCCGTGACCGACCCCGATATGCTGGCGCAATGGTGGGGGCCGGAAGGCGTGCGCGTCGAAAGCGGTGATCTGGATTTCACCCGCACCGGCGCCTGGGGCTCGGTCATGATCAATGGTGAAGGCGGGCGCTACAAGGTGACGGGCCAGGTCACCCATGTCGATCCGCCCCGGTCGGTCGGCTTCACCTGGGCCTGGCATGACGACGAGGACAGGCGCGGCGCGGAAAGCCATGTGACCTTCACGGTCGAGGCGGATGGCGCGGGAGGCACGACCTTCCGGCTGCAGCATATGGATCTGCCCGACGCGGAGGCCGCCGAGAACCACAACCGGGGATGGACCTCATCCCTCAACAAGCTGGACGCGACCCTCGCGCCCTGACCAACCAGGAGGACTACCCCAATGTCGCATTATCTCTTTGTCTATCACGGCGGCTCCATGCCCGAAACCGAGGAAGAAGGCGCGAGGGTCATGGCCGCCTGGGGGGCCTGGATGGAGGGCCTGGGTGCGGCGATCGTCGATGGCGGCGCGCCTGTCGGCATGTCGAAAACCGTCAGCGCAGGCGGCGTGACGGATGACGGCGGATCGAACCCGTGTTCGGGCTATACCATTGTCGAGGCCCCGGATCAGGACGCCGCCTGCAAGATGGCCGCAGGCTGCCCGATCAATGACGCGGGCGGGTCGGTCGAGGTGGCGGAGATCTTGCCGATGAGCACCGCGGGCACGCCTGTGACGTGAACGTGTCTTGCGCGTGTGGGCATCGGCCCGCAGGGTCAGTGGAATCTTTCGTTACCCGGACCCGCCCATGCTCGACGCCCGCCTTCTGCCGCTGCAACGCCGCCTGACCCACCCACCGGCGGAATTGCTGCATGGTTTGGGCGTGCGCCCGGACCACATCACGCTGGCGGGTTTCGCTAACGGGATACTGGCCCTGCCCGCGATCTGGGCCGGGTTCTACGGGATCGGCCTTGTGCTGATCCTGATCAACCGCGTGGCGGACGGGCTGGACGGGGCCGTCGCGCGGATGGGCACCCCCACCGATCGCGGGGCCTTCCTCGACATCGCGCTGGATTTCGTCTTCTACGCGGCGGTTCCGCTTGGCTTTGCGCTGGCCGACCCGTCGCGCAACGCGCTGCCCGCCGCCGTTCTGATCTTCAGCTTCGTGGGCACCGGGTCGTCCTTCCTTGCCTTTTCGGTCCTGGCCGAGAAACGGCGGCTGACGGCCGAGGACTTCCCCACCAAGGGGCTCTACTATCTCGGCGGGTTGACGGAAGGGTTCGAGACCATCCTCTTTTTCGTCGCCTTCTGCCTGTGGCCGGGGGCGTTCGCCTGGCTGGCCTATCTCTTCGCCGCCATGGCGCTGATCACCACCGTCGCGCGCTGGATGATGGGCTGGCAGGTTTTCGCGCCTGAGCCTTAGGCAAGTCCGCGCGAATCTGGCACAGTCGGCGGATGCAAGCGAAACATGTGGAACTGGTGACGGCGATTGCCGAGGCGGGCAGCCTCGGCGCGGCGGCGCTGCGTCTGAACAAATCACAACCGGCGCTGTCCAAGGCGCTGCAGGCCGCCGAGCGCGACCTCGGCTGCCAGATCTTCCATCGCGGCCCGCATGGCGTCGTGCCCACCGTCGAGGGGGAGCGCGTCGTTGACCGCTGCCGCCTGATCGCGCGCGATCTGGCGCTGCTGGACGAGGACATCGCGCAGATGCAGGGCGGGGTTCACGGCACCCTCAATGTCGTTGTCTCGCCCTTCGCCGCCGTCAAGATCCTGCCGCCCGTGCTGACCCGTTTCGCGCGGCGGTTTCCCTCCGTGCAGGTGCAGGTCGTCGGCGGCCATTCCAGCCGCGCCTACCAGATGCTGCGCGCAAGACGGGCCGATTTCGTCATCGGACCGGCCCCCGAGCCCGAGACCACCGTTGGCCTGCGCGCGCGCCACCTGGTCAGCACGTCCATCACCATCGTCACCGGCGAAGGCTCGCGCTACCTGACCCAGACCTCGCCGGAGGCGCTGCAACAGGCGCAATGGCTGCTGATCGGCCCGCGTGAGAGGCGCGCGACCTTCGCCGCCTATTTCGAGGCACGCGGAATGCAGGCGCCGACACCGATCCTGTGTTCCGATTCCATCCTGACCATCCTGTCGATGCTGGAGGGGACGGACCTGCTCTGCTCCTTCCCCACGCTGCTGGTGCGCGATGTCGCCCGCAGATGGCAGATCGCCACGCTGGACCTCGACTTCGACTTTCCCGAGATCTCGATCTCGCTGACCTCGGAACTGGCCCGCGTGCCCACGATGGCCGGACTCGCCTTCGAGGATCTGGTGATCGAGGAGGCGGCGCGGCTAATCACCCCATAACCAGAACTCATGTCAGTGAGGATGAACGATTTGTCTGTTATGGTTTCCCTGCGTAAACTGCGCGAAGCGAATTGGGACCGGAAAATCTGTGGGGAGGACGCGCGTTGAACATCCTGTTCATCATGTATGACCAATTGCGGTTCGACTACCTGAGCTGCGCCGGGCATCCGCATCTGCACACGCCGAATTTCGACCGCGTCGCGGCGAAGGGCGTCCGCTTCACCAATGCCTATACCCAATCGCCCGTCTGCGGCCCAAGCCGGATGAGCTTCTACACCGGGCGCTATGCCTCCAGCCACGGCGCGCAGTGGAACGGCTACCCCCTGCGGGTGGGCGAAATGACGCTCGGCGACCACCTGCGCGCGGCGGGGGTGGAAACGTGGCTGCTCGGCAAGACCCATATGAAGCCCGACACCGCCGGGATGGCGCGCCTGGGGATTGACCCCGACAGCACCATCGGCAGGCGGCAGGCCGAATGCGGGTTTGACGTCTGGGTGCGCGATGACGGGCTCTGGGGCGAGGGGCCGGACGGGTTCTATGACCCCAAGCCCTCGCCCTATAACGCCTATCTCAAGTCGAAAGGTTATGACGGCAGCAATCCCTGGGCCGATTACGCCAATGCCGGGATTGAAGGGGGGCAGAAGGCCTCGGGCTGGATGTTCATGAACGCCGACAAGCCCGCCAATATCCGCGAGGAGGACAGCGAGACGCCCTGGCTGACCTCCGAGACGCTGGATTTCATGGACAAGGCCGACGGCCCCTGGTGCGCGCATGTCAGCTATATCAAGCCGCATTGGCCCTATATCGCGCCCGCGCCCTATCACGACATGTATGGCGCGAACCACGTGCCCGCCGCGACCCGTGACGCGCGCGAAAGGGATGACCCGCACCCCGTCTACGCCGCCTTCATGTCCAACAAGATCGCCAAGGCGTTTCAGCAAGACGAGGTCCGGCAAAAGGTCATCCCCGCCTATATGGGCCTGATCAAGCAATGCGACGACCAGTTGGGCCGCATCCTCGACCGGCTGGAGGAGACCGGGCAAATGGGCGACACCATGATCGTGCTGACCTCGGATCACGGCGATTACCTGGGCGATCACTGGTTGGGCGAAAAGGACATGTTCCACGATGCCTCGGCCAAGATCCCGATGATCATCTACGACCCGCGGGTCGAGGCCGACACCACCCGCGGCACCACCTGCGACGCGCTGGTCGAGGCGATTGACCTTGTGCCCACCTTCGTCGATGCAGCGGGCGGTGAAGTGGCGGGGCATATCCTCGAGGGGCGCAGCCTGGTCCCGTGGCTGCACGGGCAAGCGCCCGAGAATTGGCGCGAAGTGGTGATCAGCGAATATGACTACTGCCTGACCCAGATGCGTGACGCGGTTGGCGTCTCGAACGCGGATGCGCGCCTCTTCATGGTCTATGACGGGCGCTTCAAGCTGATCCATGCCGAAGGCGGCTTTCGCCCGATGCTGTTCGATCTTGAAACCGACCCGGAGGAGTTCCACGATCTCGCCACCTCGCCCGATCACGCCGGAGAGGTTGCCCGCCTCTATCGCCACCTGACCCAATGGGGCCTGCGACTGTCGCAGCGGGTGACCCGCTCGGACGCCGATCTTGACGCCATGCGCGGGGCCTCGGCGCGGCGCGGCGTCCTGCCCTTCCTCAAGGACGGGACCGAAGTGCCCGAGGAGCTGACCCGGAAATATCGCGGTCCGGTTGAACAGAACCACCTGAAGGAACCAATCCAATGAGTTTCGGTGCCACCGCCCCGAACGCGCCCGAACGGCGCATCGCGGATATCCTCGCCGTGCTCTTTGCGCTGGTCATCCTGCTCTATGCCGCCGGCGGGCCGATCAGCGATTTCGTGCGCTGGTTCATCGAGGCCACGACCGCCGATTTCGAGGAGCTTTCGCGCCGCGACCAGCGCGTCCTCCTGCGCGAGCACTGGCTCGGCGCCACCTGGCGCGCGGTCGAGCGCGGGTTCCTGCAACCCACCGGCCTGATCCTGGGCCTGCCGATCCTCTTCGGCCTCGTGATCTCCTCGCTCACCCTGCATGACCGGCCGGGCCTGCGCTGGCTGAACTGGCTGCTCGCCATCGTCTCCATCGTCACGCTGACGCAATGGATCGTGGGCGTTTTCGCCACCGATGCGGGGCTGCTGCCCTCGGCCGATCCGATTGATTTCGTGATCTTCCCGCTGGCCTCCGCTGTCACGCTCTACCTGACCTGGCGCATGTTCGGCGGCTTCATCGCGGCCTTTTGCCTGTTCTGGGTGATCTACCTTTTCCTGCGCGGCGACCTGCCCGGCTGGATGGGCATCTTGCAAGGCTCGGACGCGCCCTTTGACCAGAACCTGCGCGCGATGGTGCAGAATTTCTGGTCGCAGACCGGCGGCATGTTCGGCCAGCCGATCCAGGTCGTGTCCGGCAACGTGCTGATCTTCATTGTCTTCGGCGCGGTGCTGATGGCATCGGGCGCGGGCGACCTGTTGATGAAGATCGCCAACCGGCTGACGGGCGGGTTCATCGGCGGGGCCGCGCATGCCTCGGTCGCCTCCTCGGCCCTCTTCGGCACCCTGTCCGGCGCGGCGATTTCCAACGTCGTCTCGACCGGCGTGATGACCATTCCGGTGATCAAGCGCGCGGGCTTCCGCCCCGCCTTCGCCGGCGCGGTCGAGGCTGCGGCTTCGACCGGGGGCCAGATCATGCCCCCCGTGATGGGCGTCGTCGCCTTCTTCGTCGCGGGACAGATCGGGCTGGAGTACCGCTATATCGTGGTCGCGGCGATCCTGCCCGCCTTCATGTATTACCTCGGCACCTTCATGGCGGTCTATTTCGAGGCCCGCCGCGCAGGCGTCGGCGCCCTGCCCGCCGATCAGCGTCCGGGCCTGACGGGGCGCGAATACCGCCAGTGCCTGGTCTTCATCATCCCTCTTGGCGTCCTCTCCACCTTCCTCTTCATCCAGCCCTCGGTGCCCAAGGCGGGCTTCTACGGCTTCGTCGCGGCGCTGGTCACGTCGCTGGCGCTCTTCCCCGAGTTCCGCAACCGCTCCAGGCTCTGGCATGCCTTTGCCGATGCGGGGCGGATGTCGGCCTCCATCGTGGTGATCGTGGCGGCGATCGGGTTGATCGTGGGGCTGATCCAGTTGTCGGGCTTTGCCGGGCGGCTGTCGCTTCTGCTGGCGCAACTGGCCGATGGGCCGCTCTTCATCGTGCTGATCGTAGTGGCGCTCGGCTCCATCGTGTTGGGCATGGGGCTACCGCCGGGGGCGACCTATTTCATCATCGTCATCGCCCTCTCCTCCGGCATCGAGGCCGTGGGCATCCCGGAGCTGACCCTGCACCTCTTCGTCGTCTTCTTTGCAGTGATGTCGACAGTAACGCCGCCCGTGGCGCTGGCCGCTTTCGCCGCCGCGCCCATTGCCGGGGCCGATCCGATCAAGACCGGATTTGCCGCTGCCAAGATCGGGCTGGCCGGGTTCCTCATCCCCTTCGTCTTCGCCTATCACCCGGCGGTCCTCTACAAGTTGCAGGTGCTCTTCGCCTGGTTCGGCTCCGAGGTCTCAAGCTCGGCCACCATGATGGATCCCTATGCGATCTCGTGGTTCGCCTTCTTCTGGATCGTCGCGGCCTTCATCCTGGCGATGTGGCTGCTATCCTCGGCATTGGCGGGGCATGAGCGCGGGCCGCTCACCCCGCTGGAGCGCGCGCTGCGCATTGCCGCCGGGCTGGTCATGCTGGCACCGCAAATGGCCTATGCCCTGCCCGCGGCGGGCCTGGGCATCGCGCTGATCCTTTTCCACCGCATCAAGGGGGCCGGAGACGGTTCCCCCCAATCGCGCGGCAGCACCGCCGCCTGACATTCAAAACAGGGAGAGACTGACATGAAACATCTGATCACCGGCACCGCGCTTGCCGCGATGCTTGCCACCGGGGCGGCACAGGCGCAGGAAACGCTGCGCATGGCCACCATCGCGCCGAGCCTGGGCCAGGCCATCACCATGGCCACCTTCGCCAATATCGTGAATGACAACCTAGAGGGCGTCACAATCGAGGTCGCAGGCGGCGGCGCGGCGACCCTGCACCAGCTGGAAATCGGGCGCGGCAACCTTGAGATGTCGATGACCTCGCCCAACATCTACGACCTGATGGCCGCCGGGGCCGCGATGTATCAGAACGAGGCCGACGCGGCGGAGGCGGCGGAAAATGTCCAGCTTCTGATGTGGTTCCCCTATGGCCAGTATCATTATGCCGTGCGCGGCGACAGCGACATCCAGCTGCTCGATGACATCGAGGGCGCGACGGTCTTCATCGGCCCGCAGGGCGGCGGCGCCTACCATTCGGCGCGGCGCTGGATCGAGGCCTCGACCGGCCTTGTCGTGGGCGAGGATTACGAGGCGATCAGCGCCAACTGGCAAACCGGGTTCCAGGCCTTCCTGGATGGCAGCGTCGAGATGTATGTGAATGGCTGCCTCGATCCGTGCCAGCAATTCCTGCAATTCTCGGAGACTGAAAGCCTGCGTTTCATCCAGCCCGAGATGACCGAAGGCCCCGAGGTCGAGGCCTTCCTGGGCGAATACAGCTTCCTGGAGGAGATCCCGGCAGGCATCTACGAGAACCAGACCAATGACGGCCCGGTGATCTCTCACAACACCTCGGTCGGAATCGCGATCAGCGCCGATCTGGACGAAGAGCTTGTCTACCAGATCACCCGCGCCTTCTGGGAAAACCTTGACCAGGTGACCTCGCAGGCCCCCTGGGCGGCAGCGCTGGATGTAAACTTTGCCGCCGAACAGCGCGGCCAGATGCAACTGCATCCCGGTGCGCGGCGCTACTATGAGGAAGTCGGCGCGCTCTGAACTGACAGGCGGCGGGGCACGTCCCCGCCGCTACGCCTGCAACCCCCGGTCGATGGCGCGCGACAGCTTGCCGACAAGTTCGTCGATCTGGGCATCCTCGATGATGAAGGGCGGGGCCAGCAGGATGTGATCGCCCGACTTGCCGTCGACGGTGCCGCCCGCCGGATAGCAGATCAGCCCTTCCTCCATCGCCGCCGATTTCACCTTGAGATGCAGCTTGCGGGCCGGATCGAAGGGCTGCTTGCTGGCCCGATCCTCGACCAGTTCGACACCGCGAAAGAGGCCGCGCCCCCGCAGGTCACCGATATGGGGGTGCTGGCCGAACGCGGCGTCCAAGGCTGCGGCAAGCGTTTCGCCCTGCACCTGCACCCGCTCGATCAAGCCCCGGTCCAGGATGGCCGAGACGACCGCATGGGCCGCCGCCGCCGACAGGGGATGCGCGTGATAGGTGTGACCGTGCTGGAAACTGCCCGACCCCTGCGCGATGGCCTCGTAGATCTTCCCCGAAGACAACATCGCGCCAATCGGCGCATAGCCCGCGCCAAGCCCCTTGGCGATGGTCACGATATCGGGGCTGACGCCGTCCTGTTCGCAGGCAAAGAGGCTGCCGGTGCGCCCCATGCCGCACATGACCTCATCGAGGATCAGGAGGATCCCGTGCCGGTCGCAGATCTCGCGGATGCGGGGGAAATAGCCGGAAACCGAGGGCACCGCGCCCGCCGTCGCGCCGACCACGGGTTCGGCGATGAAGGCCATGACATTTTCGGTGCCAAGCCGTTCGATCTCGGCCTCCAACTCATTCGCCGCGCGCTGGCCGTACTCCTCTAGGCTCTCGCCCTCACCGCGTTCGCGGTATTCGAAACAGGGCGCGATATGGCTGGTCTCGACCAGCAGCGGCGCGTATTTCTCGCGCCGCCAGGCATTGCCGCCCGCCGCCAATGCGCCGAGCGTGTTGCCATGATAGCTCTGCCTGCGCGCGATGACGCGGTGGCGCTTGCCCTCGCCGATCTCCAGGAAATACTGCCGCGCCAGTTTCAGCGCCGCCTCGACCGCCTCGGAACCGCCCGCCAGCAGATAGACCTTGTCGATCCCCTCGGGCGCGTTGGCAATGAGCAGATCGGCCAGCGCCTCGGCAGGCTCGGAGGTGAAGAACCCGGTATGGGCAAAGGCCAGCTGGTCCAGTTGCGCGTGCATCGCGGCGCGCACATCCGGATCGGAATGGCCCAGGCAGGACACCGCCGCGCCGCCCGATCCGTCCAGATAGGCGCGGCCCTGATCGTCATAGAGGTAACAGCCCTCGCCGCGCACGGCCTTGCGCAGGGGGGCCTTGCCGCGACCGAAAACATGGGTCATCGGACCTAATCCCCCCGAACCACGAAGACGGATTGCCTGGCGTGGCGCACCACCCGTGCGGCGTTGGGGCCAAGCAGGTAGTCGCTAAGCTCCGGCGCGTGCGAGCCCATGACGATGGCGTCCGCGTTCAGCCGGTTCGCCGCCTCGATGATCTGGTCATAGACCCGGCCATGCAGGACATGGGGATGCACCTCGACGCCGTCCGGGACATTGTCCTTGACCCAGGCCGTCAGGGCCTCGCCGACATCGTGCAGGGCGTTTTCCTCGAAGCTCGCATCGAAATAGCTGCCGACCACGGACAGGCCGAAATCGGGCACCACTGTGGTGACATGCAGCACACCGCCCCCCGCCTCGCACAGCATCAGCGCGGCGGGCAGCGCGCGCGACCAGCTTTGATCACTCGACAGGTCGATGGGCAGAAGAACGGTCTTGAACATGGGGCATCCTCCTCAGAAGGCCGGTTTGGTCTGGCGGCGGCGTTGCAGCAGGATCACGATCAAGAGCAGCAGCAGCGCCGGCAGGTAGAAGACCTGTTCCGGCAGCCGGTCGCGCGCCATCTGCACGGCGGAGAGTTGCACCGGATCGTCGGCGTAGAAGTCGAAATCGACCAGCGCCTCGGCGGCCTCGGTGCCGAACATCGGCTCATCCAGCCGCATCGCATCGCCATCGGGGATCAGCAGAAGACCGGTATTCGACATCCGCGTCGCGGTATCGCCGCCCTCGGCGAAGATCACCAGCGTGGTTTCCGCCGTGTCGCCGGTGTTGAAATCCGGCCCCGCGATCTGCAGGCGGATACGCTCGCCCTCGGGCGCCGCGCCAAGCGCCTCCTCGAACTGTGCGGGCGGCACCTCGATGAACGGATCCTGCACCATGTTCAGCCAGACATTCGGCACGAAGAGGGTGAAGGCCACCAGAAGCAGCGCGGCGCTTTCATAGATCCGCGACCGGGCCAGGAAATAGCCCTGCGTGGCGGCGGCGAAGAGAAGCATCGCAAATGTCGCGACAATGAAGACGAACACCGCCTGCCCCATCCCGGCCCATGTTCCCAGATCGACGCCATAGAGGATCAGCGTCGGGTTGTAGATGAACAGGAACGGCAGCGCGACGGTGCGCAGGCTGTAGAAGAAGGCGGTGAAACCGGTCTTGATCGGATCGCCCCCCGACACGGCGGCGGCGGCGAAACTGGCCAGCCCCACGGGGGGCGTCACATCCGCCATGATGCCGAAATAGAACACGAAGAGGTGCGCGGCGATCAGCGGCACGATCAACCCCTCCTGCGCGCCCAGCGACACCACGACCGAGGCCATCAGCGAGGAGACCACGATGTAATTGGCCGTGGTCGGCAGGCCCATGCCCAGGATCAGCGAGAAGAGCCCCACCAGCACCAGCATCAGGAAGAGGATGCCGAAGGACAGCTGTTCGACCAGCCCGGCAAGCTCTGTCCCGATGGGCGTGCGGGTGACGGTGGCCACGATGATACCGGCGGCCGCCGTTGCGACGCCGATGCCGATCATGTTGCGCGCACCCGCGATCAGACCGTCGATGAGATCGTTGAAGCCGTTCTTGAACTCGGCCGCGATCTGGCCGCCCTCGCCCCGAAAGAGCGCCTTGAGCGGGCGCTGCGTCAGGATGATCCCGATCATCAATGCGGTGGCGAAGAAGGCCGAGCGCGCGGGGCTTTGCCGTTCCACCATCAGGAACCAGATCAGCACCACGATGGGCAGGATATAATGCAGGCCGGTGGAATAGATGTCCTTGACCTGCGGCAGCTTGATCTCCTTGGAATTGGGGTCGTCCATCTCGAGGTCGGGCTTGCGCGAGGCGATGGCGACCAGCCAGAGATAGACCGCCACCAGCACCACCATCATGATCGGCCCGGTCAGGTCCGGCAGCGTGTCGCGCAGCGCGCCGACGCCGTAGATCAGCGCGGTAAAGCCGACGCCCGCGACGGCAAATCCGATGAACGCCTTGATGATCATGCCGAGGAAGCTCTTGGCCTCGCCCAGGGCGGGCATGTCCTTCTTCAGGGCCTCCAGATGCACGATATAGACCAGCGCGATATAGCTGATCACGGCGGGGATGAAGGCGTGCTTGATCACCTCGATGTAGGAGATGCCGATGAACTCCACCATCAGGAATGCCGCGGCCCCCATGACGGGCGGCATGATCTGACCATTGACCGAGGAGGCGACCTCGACCGAGCCCGCCTGCTCGGCGGTGAAGCCCACCCGCTTCATCAGCGGAATGGTGAAGGTGCCGGTGGTGACGACATTGGCGATGGAAGAGCCCGAGATCAGCCCGGTCATCGCGCTGCCCACGACGGCGGCCTTGGCCGGCCCGCCGCGCAGGTGGCCGAGGCCCGCGAAGGCCAGCTGGATGAAGTAATTGCCCGCCCCCGCCTTGTCCAGCAGCGAGCCGAAAAGGACGAAGAGGAACACGAAAGCGGTGGAGACCCCAAGCGGGATGCCGAAGACGCCGCCCGTATCCAGCCATTGCGCATTGATCAGCGCGGTGAAGGACAGGCCCTCATGCTCGATCAGGTCGGGCACCAGCCTGCCCTGCCCGAAATAGGCATAGGCCAGGAAGATTGCCCCGACGATGGTCAGCGCGGGGCCAAGCGCGCGGCGGCTGGCCTCCAGGAGGACGACAATACCGACCGCGCCGATGATCACCTGCGTCTGCGTCGGCAGGCCCGAGCGGGCCGTCAGCGCCAGAACGTCGGAGAACCAGAAGACGTAGAACGTGCAAAAGCCACCGATGGCGATCAGGATCCAGTCGGTGATGGGAATGTAGTGGCGCGGAGAGCGCTTGAGCGCCGGATAGGCCAGGAACGCGAGGACGATGGCGAAAAAGAGATGCAGGGGCCGCGTCTGGGTCGAGTTCATCGCCGGCAGGTATTGCGCGAACCAGAGCTGCGGCTGCGCGATCCAGAGCTGAAAGAGCGACCAGACCAGCGCCAGGCCCGAGATCAGCAGCGCGATATTGCGATTGGATGGATCGCGCGCGCCGCTATCGGTGCTGGCGACCAGATCCTGCAATTCCTCGTCGGTGAATTGGCGCCCCTCGCGCCCGTCTTGATCCGTCATCGCGCTGTTCCCCCGAGTGGTGCCAAGAAAGGCTGCCAGTTATTTTTGGCGGTCGGGCACCGTGGGTGGTGCCCGACCGGATCTTGTGCCGGCAGGAAGGCGCCGGGGCGTGAGCGTCACTCGATCAGGCCAGCCTCGCGGTAGTAGCGCTCGGCCCCGGCATGCAGCGGTGCCGACAGGCCGTCATTGGCCATTTCCGCCGGGTCCAGGTTGGCGAATGCGGGATGCAGGCCGCGGAACTGGTCGATATTCTCGAACACCGCGCTGACCACTTCATAGACGACCTCTTCGGGCACATCGGCCGAAGTCACGAAGGTCGCGCCGACGCCGAAGGTCGTCACGTCCTCGTCATTGCCGCGATACATGCCGCCGGGAATGGTGGCGACACGGTAGAAGGGATTTTCCTCGACCAGCGTATTCACCGCGTCGCCGGTCACGTTCACCAGCACGGAATCGCAGGCGGTGGTGGCCTCCTGGATCGAGCCGGACGGGTGGCCGACGGTGTAGATCATCGCGTCGATATTGTTGTCGCACAGCGCCTGGCTCTGCTCGGCGGCCTGCAACTCGGCGGCGACGGCGAAGTCATCCATGGTCCAGCCCATCTCGGCCATCAGCACTTCCATCGTGCCGCGCTGACCGGAACCGGGGTTGCCCACATTGACGCGCATCCCCCGCAGATCCTCGAAATTCTCGATGCCGGAATCGGCGCGCGCGACAACGGTGAAGGGCTCGGGATGGACCGAGAAGACGGCCCGCAGGTCTTCGAACGCGCCCTGCTCCTCGAACCGCGAGGTGCCGTTATAGGCGTGATACTGCCAGTCGGACTGCGCCACGCCGAACTCAAGCTCGCCGCCGCGAATGGCGTTGATGTTGAAGACCGATCCGCCGGTCGATTCCACACCGCAGCGGATGCCATGCTCGGCCCGGTTGCGATTGACCATCCGGCAGATCGCGCCGCCGGTCGGGTAATAGACGCCGGTCACACCGCCCGTGCCGATGGCGATGAAAGTGTCCTGCGCGGCGACAGCGCCAGCGCCGAAAACCGTCGTGGCCGCGACAAGCGCGCCAACAAAATGCTTGTTCATGATAGTCTCCCTGAGTTTTTCATCCTTGAGCATGGATGCCTCAAGGATGGGGCGAGGACCGGAAGATAGTCAAGGGTTGCGGAAGGAACGGTTCCCGCCGTACTGCGCCGGAAGGGATTTTGCAGCCATGGCTCAGGCGACGGGTTTCGATTTGAAACTCATGCGCCAGCCCGTCACCGCCGCCGAAATCGTCTGACAGGATCACACCTGTTCGTCAGGTCTCGACACCCCACCAGCGCAGGGTGTTTGCCAGATGCGCGCGAATTGCGGCAGTCGTCGCCTCAAGGTCGCGCGCCTCGAGGGCCGCGATGATCACAAGATGCTCCTCCATGGCCGAAGTGATCCGATCCGGCAGAAACGGGCGACTGTTCTGGATCACGGCAATCCGGTCACGGTTTTCGTCATAGAGCCGTTCGGCAAGGTTGGAGCCAATCCCCGCCGACAGCATATCGTGCAGCGAAAGGTCGGTCTCGATGGCGCGCGCCGACAGGCCGGTGACCGTCCGATCCCGTGCAAGGTCGCGCAACGCTTCATGGATCTGGCGCATTTCGTGCAGCGGCATGTCAAAGCCACCCTCAATCAGGTTGCGCGCGCCCTCGCAATCGAAGATCGCGCGCAGTTCCAGGCATTCGCGCGTGATCAGCGGCCCGGCATCCATCACCATCACGCCGCGCTTGGGGATCACATCGACCAACCCGGCCGCCTCGGCGCGCTTCACCGCTTCGCGGACTGCCGCAATCGGCATTTCCAGGCGCTCAACCAGCATCGGCATGGACAGGAAATTGCCGCTCGCCAACCGACCGTCACGCAGTTGCGCAATCAGGGCCTTGTAGGCCTGGTCCACCATCAGATCCTTGGGCGGGCTTTTCGCGGTCATGTCGGTCTCGCTGCTCATACTGTCCAGTATCGGAGAAGAATCAGGGCCTGATCTTCAAATATTTCATGAAAGATTTGTCTAAAAACATTATGTATCATTTTTTCTAATATAAATGCTAAAATGTTAGGTACAATGACAGGCCGCGATTTTCGTTGCGTCATCCACCGCAACACCACGCGAGCACCATTCCTAGGGAGGAAGACACAATGACCACCACGCACATGGACCACGCTCCGGGCGACGGCGACACGCTGAACCCGGTCACGGCAGAAGAGAAGTCCTGGGGCTGGTTCGCCATCTTCAACGTCTGGGCCAATGACATCCAGTCGTTGTTTGGCTACTCGCTGGTAGCCTCGCTCTTCATCTCCTTCGGCGTCAGCGGCTGGACGGCTTTCACCGCCCTGATCACCGCCAGTCTTTTCGTGATGTTCATGGTCAACCTCTCGGGCGCCGCTGGCGAGAAATACGGGATCCCCTACCCGGTCTTTGCACGCGCCAGCATGGGCACCGCCGGGGCCAAACTGCCTTCGGTCCTCAGGGCCACGGTCGCAGTGTTCTGGTATGGGGTGCAGGTCTATTTCGCCTCCACCGCCGTTGCCCTCCTGATCCACTCGCTCACGGGCACCACCGGCGGGGCCGAATACCTGGGCCTCAGCGCTGTCGATTGGATCTCCTTCGTGATCGTCTGGGCCTTCCACATCTTGATCTTCTGGCGCGGTATGGACTGGGTCGAAACCTTCCTCAACATCGCCGGCCCCTTCGTCTATGCCGTCATGATCGGCCTCGTGATCGTGCTTTGGTTCAAATCCGACGGTCAACTGCTCAGCCAGGCGCGCACCATCTTTGTCAGCGCCGACGCCACCTGGACCACCGAGATCAACGGCTTCATCGCCATTGTCGGCACGATGGTCGCCTATTTCGCCGCCGTGATGATCAACTTCTCGGACTTCTCGCGCTATGCCCGTGACAAGGGCACGATGGTCAAGGGCAATTTCGCCGGCCTGCCGCTGAACATGATCCTCTTCTCGGCGCTGGCACTGCTGACCACCGCGGGCGCCGCCGTCGTCTATGGCGAGGCGATCATCAACCCGACCGAGATCGTCGATCGCACCGACAGCGTCCTTCTCGGCGTTATTGCGGCCATCACCTTCTTCGCCGCGACCGTGGGTATCAACCTGGTGGCCAACTTCATCCCCGCCGTGAACGGCATCGCCAACCTGGCGCCGTCGAAAATCAGCTTCCGCGCCGCTGGCCTGATCACCTCGGGCTTTGCCCTGGTCATCGGCGGGCTCTGGACGGCCTTCATCAGCAATTTCGGCATCAGCGGCTTCGTCAACACGCTCGGTGCCACGCTGGCCCCGCTCTATGGCATCCTGATCGTGGATTACTACCTGCTGCGCAAGCAGTCGTTGAACCGCGATGCGCTCTACAACATGGACGGTGGCGAATACCACTACCGCAACGGCTGGAACGACAACGCGCTGATCGCATTCGCCATCGCCGCGGTCTTCTCCATCGCAACCGTCTGGGTTCCGGCGCTTGCCCAACTCAGCGGCTATGCCTGGGTCATCGGTGCCGTCCTGGGTGGCGTGATCTACTACATGCGCGGTCGCGCGGCCTGAACACCATCGGTCCTGCACCCGGCTTGACCATGCAGCCATTTGGTCAGGTCGGGTGGCTTTTTCGGACACCCAGACACGAAACAAAAAGGCCCCGCGAAATCGCGGGGCCTTTTCAATCTCATGACGAAACCGCTTACTCAGCGTCTTCCTTGGCCAATTCCTCGCCGGTCTCCTGATCGACCATCTTCATCGCCAGGCGCACCTTGCCGCGATCGTCGAAGCCGAGCAGCTTGACCCACACTTCCTGACCCTCTTTCAGAACGTCCGAGGGGTGGTTCAGGCGGCGGTTCTCGATCTGGCTGACATGCACCAGCCCGTCGCGCTTGCCGAAGAAGTTCACGAAGGCGCCGAAATCGACGATCTTCACGACCTTGCCCTTGTAGATCTTGCCTTCCTCGGGCTCGGCCACGATCGAATGGATCATGTCATAGGCTTTCTGGATGGCCTCGCCATTGGGCGATGCGATCTTGATGATGCCGTCATCGTTGATGTCGACCTTGGCACCCGACACTTCCACGATCTCGCGGATCACCTTGCCGCCCGAACCGATCACTTCACGGATCTTGTCGGTGGGGATCTGCATGGTCTCGATGCGCGGCGCATGGACCGAGAACGAACCCGCCTCGGTCAGGGCCTTGCCCATCTCGTTCAGGATGTGCAGACGTCCGGCCTTGGCCTGTTCCAGCGCCTTGGACATGATTTCGGGCGTGATGCCCGCAACCTTGATGTCCATCTGGAGCGACGTGATGCCCGCCTCGGTGCCCGCGACCTTGAAATCCATGTCGCCGAGGTGATCCTCGTCGCCCAGGATGTCGGTCAGAACGGCATAGTCCCCGTCCTCTTCCAGGATCAGGCCCATCGCCACGCCGGCAACCGGCGATTTCAGCGGCACGCCCGCATCCATCATCGACAGCGACCCGCCGCAGACCGACGCCATCGAGGAGGAGCCGTTCGATTCGGTGATTTCCGACACCAGACGCACGGTATAGGGGAAATCGGTGGCCGCGGGCAGAACCGCCTGCAACGCGCGCCAGGCCAGTTTGCCGTGGCCGATTTCACGCCGACCCGGAGGGCCCACGCGACCCGCTTCGCCGACCGAATAGGGCGGAAAGTTGTAGTGCAGCAGGAAGTTGGATTTGAAGTTGCCGTGCAGCGCGTCGATGAACTGCTCATCGTCGCCGGTGCCAAGCGTGGTCACGACCAGGCCCTGCGTCTCGCCACGGGTAAACAGCGCCGAGCCATGCGTGCGCGGCAGAAGGCCGGTTTCGCAGACGATGGGCCGGACCGTGTCCAGCGCGCGACCGTCGATGCGCTTGCCGGTTTTCACGACGTCGCCGCGCAGGACGGAGGCTTCCAGCTTTTTCAGCGCGGACCCGAGGTTCGGGTCTTCCTGCTGCTCCGCGCTCAGGCTCTCGATGATCGCGGCTTTGGCGTCGGAAACGGCGGTGGTGCGTTCCTGCTTGTCGGTGATCGCGTAGGCGGCGCGGACCTTGTCTTCACCGGCGGCTTTCACGGCCTCGTAAAGCTCCGAGTAATCGGCGGGCTGGAAATCGAACGGCTCTTTCGCGGCGCTTTCGGCGAGGCTGATGATCAGGTCGATGACCGGCTGGATCTGCTCATGCGCGAAGGTCACGGCGCCAAGCATTTCCTCTTCGGTCAGCTCATAGGCCTCGGATTCGACCATCATGACGGCGTTCTTGGTGCCCGCGACGACCAGGTCGAGACGCTGATCGGGGTTGTTGCGCAGGTCGTGCATGTCGTCGACGGTCGGGTTCAGGACGTAATCGCCATCCTCATATCCGACGCGGCAGCCCGCGATCGGACCCATGAAGGGCGCGCCGGAAATGGTCAGCGCGGCCGAGGCGGCGATCATCGCGACCATGTCGGGATCGTTGACCAGGTCATGGCTCAGCACCGTGCACATCACCAGCACTTCGTTCTTGAAGCCGGGGACGAAGAGCGGGCGGATCGGACGGTCGATCAGGCGCGCGGTCAGCGTCTCCTTCTCGGTCGGACGCGCCTCGCGCTTGAAGAAGCCGCCCGGCACCTTGCCGGCGGCATAGTATTTTTCCTGGTAATGCACCGTCAGCGGGAAAAAGTCCTGACCCGGTTTCGGCTGCTTGGCAAAGGTCACTGCGGCCATGACGCTGGTTTCGCCCAGGGTGGCGATGACGCAGCCATCGGCCTGACGGGCAATCTTGCCGGTTTCCAGTGTCAGCGTCTCTTCGCCCCACTGGATGGATTTCGTTGTCACGTTGAACATGTATCGTTTCCTATCAGGGGGCGCTCCCGGCCTTCCGGGTCCCCCGTGTCTATGGCGGCCCCATTGCCGCCGACCCCAATCCTATCGTGCGACGCCGGGGTCCATCGCGTCACGTCTCAGATTGGGGGGCCTTACACTGGTTTTGACGAATTTGAAAGCGATCTCTTCTTGTTTCACGCGCTCCGGGGTGATCTGACCCATCCCCATGACCTGCCGACCGGAGGAGGAGAGCCCATGACATCGCCCCGAACCCTTCTGCTGCACACCGGCGGCACCATCGGCATGGCCCCCTCGCCCGAGGGGCTGCAACCCGCCGCGGGTCTCGTCGAACGCGCGCTGGACCGGCTGGAGGCGCGCGGCACGGTGGACCTCCAGCGGCTGGACCCGCTGATCGACAGCGCCAATGCCACGCCCGAGGACTGGAACCGTTTGAGCGCCGAGATCGCGGCGCGCCATGCCGATTACGGCAGTTTCGTTATCACCCACGGCACCGACACGCTGGCATTCACCGCCTCGGCGCTGGCAATGGCGCTGGAGGGGCTGGACAAGCCGGTGATCCTGACCGGCGCGATGGTGCCGCTGGAACAACCCGGCAGCGATGGCGAAAGGAACCTGGCCGATGCCCTGCGGATCGCGGGCGAAGCCGAACCGGGCGTCTGGATCCAGTTCGCGGGCCAGCTTTTGCGCGGGCCTCGGGCGCGCAAGGTTCACAGCGCGGCGCATGATGCGTTCTCGGGCTGGCCCTCGGAGCGCATGCCGCGCCGGGCGGGGCCAAGGCTGATCCGCCACGCCTTCGGGCGCGCCTCGATCGCCGTGCTGCCGGTCGCGCCGGGCTGCGCGATGCAGGTGATCGACCATGCCATGAAGGTCTGCGACGGGATCGTCCTGCGCTGCTATGGCAGTGGCACGGTGCCGAATGACCCGGTGCTGGCCGGGGCGCTTGAGGCCGCCGCCGCGCGCGCCATCCCGGTCGTCGCGGTCAGCCAGACCCTGGAGGGGGGCACCACGCTTGGCACCTACGAGGCCGGGGCCATCCTGCTGCGCCACGGCGTCATCGACGGGCGCGACATGACGGTTGAGGCGGCCTATGCCAAGCTGGCGCTGGCCCTTGCGACCTGCCCCGACCTCGCCGCGCAACGCGCCTTTGTCGAGGCACCCCTCTGCGGCGAGTTCGGCCCGACGACCTGACCGCTCAGGCCCCGGTCTCGGCCGACGGGCCGCGACGATTGCCCGGCATCTTCGGCAGCCCATAGGCCTTGCGCGCCGTGACCAGCCGCAGATCCTCGGGATCCATCCCCATGCTCAGGATCGTCTTGCGGTCATAGCGCGCCTTGGCGGTGTCGCGGTCATGGGCGGTGCCGAACAGCCGGTCGATCCAGCCCATCCCGATGCTGACGTGATAGGTCGCGTCGTGATCCTGGAAATGATGCGCCAGGTGGCTTTGCGTCACGCGGGTGCCGAACCGGCCCTTGGGCACGTTGAGATGCGCCAGCGTGTGGCAATATTCATAGAAGGCGAATGCGCTGACCGAGCCGAAGAAGATCGCCACCACCCCGAACACCAGCGCGCCGCCAAGACCGAGGGCCGGCCACAGGATAACCGTGTGAATCGCCAGCGACAGCAGGCCGAAGCGGACCGGATACCAGTGGTCGTCGCCGGTGAAGAACTCCGCATCGCCGGGAAACTCGTGATGGCCGATATGGCTGCGGTAGAGCGCGTTGAACACGCCCTGCTCGGTCGGCGGCGCGCGGTGCAGCAAGAACCGGTGCATGGCATATTCGACGAAGAACTGCATCAGCACGCCGTAGGCCACGGCCAGCAGCAGCAGCGGGCTGAACCCCAGGATCAGCGTCACAAGACCTCCGATCCAGAACGGCAGCAGGCGTTGCAGACTGCCCATATGGATGAGAACGCGCAGGGTGGGGATCATGTCGGGCCTCCGGGTTACCGCGCGCAGGCTAGGGGCGTGGCGGGCCACCGGGCAAGGAAAACGCGACGTCACCGGAAACGGGAACGGGAGGCAACCGAAAGGCCGCCTCCCGCAATTTCAGGTCTTGCGCAGGGTCAGTGCACGAACTTGCGGATCTCGCCCGAGGCCAGGCGTGCGCTGTAGGATTTCAGCTCGACCCGCACCAGCCGCATCAGGAAGTAGAGCGCCGTGATGTTGACCACCGCCATCGCGAAGATCGCCGCATCCGAGAAGTCGATCACGGGGCCAAGGCTTGCTGCCGCGCCGATCACGATGAAGATGCAGAAGATCACCTTGAACACCAGCTCCGAGGTCTGGCCCTCGCCAAAGAGGTAGGTCCATGCCTTCAGCCCGTAATAGGACCACGAGATCATCGTCGAGAAGGCGAAGAGAACCACCGCGATGGCCAGGACATAGGGAAACCAGCTGATCGCCGAGCCGAACGCCGCCGAAGTCAGCGCCACGCCCGAGGTATCGCCGATGGTGGCAATCGCCGTGCCGGCCTCGTTCAGGACATAGTTGCCGGTCTCCTGGTCGATGATCAACTGCTGCGAGATGATGATCACCAGCGCCGTCATGGTGCAGATCACGACCGTGTCGATCAGCGGCTCAAGCAGGGACACGAAGCCCTCGGTGATCGGCTCGTTCGTGCGCACCGCCGAGTGGGCGATCGCCGCCGAACCGACGCCCGCCTCGTTCGAGAAGGCCGCCCGCTTGAAGCCCTGGATCAGCGCGCCGACAAAGCCGCCCGCGACCCCCAGGCCGGTAAAGGCGCCCGCGAAGATCTGGCCGAACGCCCATCCGATCAGGTTGTAGTTGACCGCCAGGATGACCAGTGCCGCACCGACATAGAGGATGCCCATGAAGGGAACCACCTTCTCGGTGACAGTGGCGATGGACTTGATCCCGCCGACGATGACGGCAAAGACCACGGCCGCGAAGATCACGCCGGTAATCCAGCCGGGATAGTCGCCCACGATGCCCGAGATCTGCGCATGCGCCTGGTTGGCCTGGAACATGTTGCCGCCGCCAAGCGCGCCGAGGATGCAGAAGATCGAGAACAGCACCGCCAGCACCTTGCCGCCCGGCAGGCCCAACTCCTTGAAGCCCTTGGACATGTAATACATCGGACCGCCCGACACGGTGCCATCCTCGTATTCGTTGCGGTATTTCACGCCCAATGTGCATTCGGTGAACTTGGACGCCATGCCCAGAAGACCCGCCAGGATCATCCAGAACGTGGCCCCCGGACCGCCGATGCCGACGGCCACCGCCACACCGGCGATGTTGCCAAGGCCCACGGTTCCCGACAGCGCCGTTGCCAGCGCCTGGAAATGGCTGACCTCACCGGCATCGTTGGGGTCCGAGTAGTCGCCCTTGACCAACGCGATCGCATGGCTGAAAAAGCGCAGCTGCACGAAGGCGAAATAGAACGTGAAGATTGTCGCCGCGATCACCAGCCACATGACGATCCAGGGGAAATTCGTGCCCGGAAAGGGCGCGAAGATCAGGCTGACGAAGGGGCCGGTGAAGGTCGCGAAAGCCGCGTTGACCCGGTCATCGAGGCTCAGCGCCTCCTGCGCCATCGCGGGCGTGACGGTCGAGGCCAGTGCCGCAAGGGGCAGGCCGAGTTTCTGATAGGTTTTCATGAGTTTTCCCTCCCTCACGTGACGACCGTGACCGGCACGCTGGCTTCCATCACCAGGTTCGCCGTCGCGCTGCCGAAGATCCGTTTCGTGAACCCGCCTTCGGTCGAGCGTGCGACGACGATCTGCGTTGCCCCCTCCTCGACCGCGATCGCGTTCAATGTGTCGGCGACGTTGCCGTGGCGCACCATGCCGCTGGCCGACAGGCCCGCCTCGGTCAGGCGTGTCACGGCAGGCGTGACGATCCGTTCCATCGCGGTCGCGATCTCCTCTTCGCGGCGCTTGTGGCGCAGGGCGTTCTCCTCGGCCGTCTGGAAGGAATAGGGCGACCATTCGATGACATAGACGACCAGCAATTCACAGCCCCCCACCTGGCAGGCCATCTCCTCGCCATAGGCCAGCGCCCTTTCGCCGGAACTGTGGCCATCAAGGCCAATCAGTAATTTCGTGGACATAATATCAACTCTCCCGTAGCTCCCCCCGCTGTCTCCAATCGGTGCCGGGAAAGACCCCTTTACCCGCGGGCAGAGGCCGTCACCGTGACATGGGGAATGGTAGTATTATTGTTCGCGTCTCCCGTTCTCAGTATCAGTCTTTTTCACTAGTAGTTGGGCCTTTATTTCCAGTTTTTTTGGGTTTATTCCCTTTTTGCAGGAAGAAATCAGGACAAATGACCAAATGGCCAGACGCTTGGACGCAATCGACCGCAAGATCCTGGACGAGCTTCAGGAGAACGGGCGCCTGTCCATCGTCGAGCTTGCCAAGCGCATCAACCTGTCGAAAACCCCCTGTTCGGAACGCGTCAGGCGGCTGGAGAAATCCGGCGTGATCAGCCGCTACCGCGCGGTTCTGAACCCCGCGCTGGTCGATATGAAACATGTGACAATCGTGCATATCAGTCTGAACCGGACCAGCGACAGCGCGCTGGACGATTTCAACGCCGCCGTGCGCAGCATCCCCGAAGTGCAGAGCTGCCTGATGATTGCCGGGCAATTCGACTACATGCTGAAGGTGCGGACCCATGACATCGCCCATTTCCGCGAGGTTCTGGGCGAAAAGATCGGCAAGCTGCCGGGCGTGATGCAGACCCATTCCTTCGCGGTCATGGAAACCGTCAAGGAAAGCGACCTGATCCGCATGAGCCGGGAGGGCTGAGCCCCGGACAGCAAAAAGCCCCGCGACCGGGATCGGTGGCGGGGCGATATTCCTGCTCTCTGGCGGACCCGTCCTAGCGGCGGATGCCCAGACGCTGGATCAGGTCGCGATAGCGCGCCTCGTCCTTGGACTTGGTGTAGTCCAGAAGCTTCCGGCGCTGCGCGACCATCTTCAGAAGGCCACGGCGGCCGTGGTTGTCCTTCTTGTGGGTCTTGAAGTGCTCGGTCAGGGTGGTGATGCGGCTGGTGAGGATGGCAACCTGAACCTCGGGCGATCCGGTGTCGCCTTCCTTGGTTGCGAATTCCTTCATCAGGCGGGTCTTTTCTTCGGCGGTAATCGACATCGGGGTCTCCTTATGGGTTGGTGTGAATGGCGCAAGCCGGGATGTCGTCCAGCAAGGCCCGTGGAGAGGTGCCGCCAAGGCAAAACCCCGGCAGACTGCGCGCGTATAGGGGATGTGAGGCGCAAAGGAAAGCCCGAACTTCGCGCGCGCCTGCCCGGTTCGTTAACCAATCGTTAACACAATCCTTGCCGTTTGAAACGAAAGCCCGGAAAATGACCGGGCCGAAATTGGATACCGTTCACCAGTCGGAAACGCCGCCACATTAACTCCTTGGGATAACCTTGCTTGTGTCGGCAAAAAACCCGGCACCGCGCGCAGGGTTTCCGCAACGGATGCGTATGGGCTCAACCCCCGGGGCCTGTCATCGAAACAAGGAAAAGCACATGTTGGCAGCGGGTGGCGTATTGGCTCTCATGCTCGTCGGGTTCATGCTCGAAGGGATTTTTTCGGATGACAGCAGCGAGGAGGCGGGGGCCGCGCCCACGGGTGGCACCACCTCCGGCGAAGGCGGTGAGCCCGAGATCACCGATCTGGGCGACTTCCTGTTCGGCGATGCGGATAGCGACATAGCCGACCGCGACGATAGCGACAGCGACAGCGACGACACCACCACCGGCGATCCCGAGGATGACACCCTCGATCCGTTGCCCGCGCCCGCGCCCATCGGCATGGTCTTTGAAGGCAGCGATGACGACGACGCGACGGATGGCGGCGACGGCGATGACACCCTGACCGGCGAGGCGGGCGACGATTCCCTCTTCGGCGGGCAAGGCGATGACCTCCTGTCCGGCGGCGCGGATGACGACACGCTGGATGGCGGCGACGGGGCCGATACGCTGCAGGGCGGCGATGGCGATGACTGGCTGATCCTGGGCGCGGGCGACATGGCGACGGGCGGCGACGGCGCCGATACGTTCGAGACCGACCGCGATGGCGGCGACGTGCCCATCGTGACCGATTTCCTGCAAGGCACCGACACGATCCTGATCCGGCACGATGGCGACGTCTCGCCCGAGATCAGCTTCGAGGTCGATGACGACGCGCAGACCACCTCGATCCTGTCCGGCGGCACCCCGATCATGCAGTTGCAGGGCATCACCACCCTGACGATGGACGACATCCAGCTGCGATCCGTCAGCGATACCGACACCGATACGACCGGCGACGATACCCCGGCGGGCACGCCCGACGATGACACGCTGGACGGCACCTCGGATGACGACAGCCTCATCGGCACACCCGGCGATGACACGCTGACCGGCGGTCCGGGCGACGACACGCTCGACGGGCTCGACGGCGACGACCTGCTCAATGGCGGCACCGGCGACGACATCCTGCGCGGGCGCAGCGGCATGGACGAACTCTTCGGCCAGCAAGGCGCCGATGCGCTGACTGGCGGGGCGGGCAATGACCTCGTCTCGGGCGGCAGCCAGAATGACGCGGCCTATGGCAATGAGGGCGACGATACCGTCCTGGGCGGCGACGGCAATGATGAGCTTTACGGCGATGAGGGCGACGACACCCTTTCGGGCGGCCAGGGCTATGACCTGCTGCATGGCGGTGACGGCGACGATTCGATGTCCGGCGACAGCGGCAATGACCTGCTCTTCGGCAGCGATGGCGACGACACGGTCGAGGGCGGCGCGGGCAATGACTACCTGCTCGGCGGCTTCGGTGCCGACCAGATGGCGGGCGGCGACGGCGATGACACGCTGGACGGCACCTTTGCGGCGGGCGACACCGAATTCGGCCCCTTTGACGAGGATGCCGCCGACACGCTGGATGGCGGCGCGGGCGACGATCACATCCTGATCGGCGAGAACGACATTGCCACGGGTGGCGAGGGCTCCGATACCTTCGAATCCGGCGTCTTCGTCGAATCCGATACCGAGGCCGGGCATGTCACCGATTTCGACCCGAGCCAGGACCAGATCCAGGTCACGGTCGATCTTGCGGCCACCCCCAACCCTGTCATCTCCGTGGTTGATTTCGCCGACGGCACCGGGGCCGATATCGTGGTCGACGGCACGGTCGTGCTGCACGTGACCGGCGCGCAGGGGCTGGACCCCGCCTCGATCCTGCTGCGCGACCTCGATCTTGACGACGCGGCCGAGAGCGCCTGAGAGAATCGCCATGACAGGATCGGCGCGCTGACCTCGATCCCGGGCGAAATTCCTTACATCCAGCACTTTGCGTTTTTCTCTGATCCAGGCAGCATCGAAAGCCGCGTTCGACCGCGGGGAGAGGCCGCGTCTTTCGATTCTAGTCAAACGCAAAGTGCTTTGGAATTTGCCCCCGCCCGGCCCGACCGTCAGCGCGCCTGAAAGAACGGCAGCACGGCCTCCAAGACGGCGCCCGGCACCTCCTCCATCGCGAAATGGCCGGTGCAGTGCAATTCCTTTCCCGTCACCTCACCCGCGCACCAGCCCTGCCAGATCGCCAGCGGGTCACCGGTGCGGGCCGGGAACCCGGCGCTGGCCCAGAGGAACAACACAGGCGCGGCGATCTTGTTGCCCGCCAGCCTGTCGGCCTCGTCCAGGGCCCGGTCCATCGTCGCCCCGGCGCGGTAATCGGCGCACATCGCGCCCACCCGCACCGGATCGGAGCCTTGCGCGCGATAGGCCGCCAACGCCGCCTCGGAAAACGGCTCCAGCCCACGGCACTGGGTCCAGCTGGCCAATGTCCAGTCGATGAATCCCGGCCCGTCGGCGCAGATCATCCGCTCTGGCAGCGGCGCGGGTTGTGCAAGAAAGCTCCAGTGATACGCCTTCAAGGCCAGGTCCGCGTCCCAGGCGCGCCAGAAATCGCCCGTCGGCACAACTTCGATAATGCCAAGCCGCTCCACCCTGTCAGGATGATCCAGCGCCAGCCGATAGGCCACCCGCGCGCCCCGGTCATGGCCCAGCACATGCACCCGCTCCAGCCCCAGGAAATCCATCAGCCCGACGATATCGCCCGCCATCGCGCGCTTGGAATAGACGTGGTGATCGGCATCGTCGGCGGGCGCGTCGCTGTCGCCATAGCCGCGCAGGTCAGGGATGATGCAGTGGAAATCCTTCGCCAGATCGGGGGCGAGTTTCTCCCAGGCCATGTGGTTCTGCGGAAAGCCGTGCAACAGGATCAGGGGCGCGCCCTCACCTCCCTGATGCACCGACAGGCAGACATCGCCCACCTCGATCAGGCTTTGCGAAAAGCCGGGAATTGCGGACATGTCAGGCCCCTTTCTTGGCCGCAGCTTGCCGCCCCTCTCCCGCCTCGTCAATCGCCCAGACGACCGGCTGCGTCGCATAGGCGATGTAGAGCGGGTGGCGCGGATGGCCCGCCTTGCTCAGCCCCAGGCACCGCACCTCGCGCCCCGCCCCGTGCAGGAGCGCCGCCACCGCTGCCCCCCGGCCCAGATGCTCGCCATGCACGCCCCACCCGGCGATGACGGTATCGGCCCAGGCCACGCCCTCCAGCAGCAACGCGTCATTGCCCGCCCCCACCGGGTCGGCGGCGCGGCGCAGCTGCCTGGGGTCGGTCTCGCGCCAGGCGAAGATGTTCATCACCCGCATCGCGCCATAGCCCAGAACCCGCGCCCGCCGCTCGCAACGCTCGACCGTGGGGTCGTTCTGGCGCTCGGTCGCCCTGGAGGGGTTCAGCATGATGTAAAGGAGGCGCGGGCCCGCCGGGTCCCAGATCCGCGTCAGGGAATAGCGATAGGCCAGGCAGTCGGAATAGACCGCCTCGCTGGCCGCATCGCCCCTCTGGAACGCCTTCGTGATCATGCCCCGCTTGTCAGGCAGGGCAGGCCGAAGCGCAACCCGGAACTCTCGGAATAGCTCGTATCCCTGAACGCTGCCTGAAATCAGGGATTTCACCGCGTTCAGGGATTTGCAGTCACAGATGAATTCCGAGACGTGCGTCACGCCACCGCGCGGCGGTAGAGGTGCCATGTCGCGTGGCCCAGAACCGGCATCACCAGGATCAGCCCCAGGAAGGCGGGGATCGAGCCAAGCACCAGCCCCACGGCCACGATCAGGCCCCAGGCGGCCACGGTCTTCGGGTTCTCCCGCGTGACCTGCCACGAGGTGGCGACCGCCCGCGGCAGCCCGACATTGCGATCAAGAAGCAGCGGAAAGGACACGATGCTGATGGCCAGAACCACGGCGGCAAACGCGGCCCCCACCGGAATCCCGATCAGCATCATCATCCACCCCGCCCCGGTGCCGAAGACATCGCCGATGAAGGCGCTGGCCGAGGCGGGCATCTCCGGCCCCATCGTGGCCAGGTAGACCACAAAGGCGGCCCCCATCCAGCCCAAAAACAGCGTCAGCAGCACAAGCCCCAACAGCACCATGGCCCCGACCGATGGCGCGCTGAAGAGGTGCGCCGCATCGCCCCAGGACGCGGGCGCGCCCATCTCGCGGCGGCGGCTCAATTCATAGAGCCCGATCGCCGCCACCGGCCCGAGCAGGGCAAACCCCGCCATCAGCGGAAAGACGAAGGGCGCAAGGGCGGCGTTGAAGGCGGCCCAGACCAGGGCCAGGCCGATGACGGGATAGAACAGGCACAGAAACATCACATCCGAGCGGAACACCGCGAAATCGTCCATGCCGGCGCGCAGCGCATCGCGGATATCCTGCATCCCGATCTGCTGCACCTTGGGCGGCGTATCGGCCCGGTCGCTGCGCACATGCCCAACCATGTCGGCCAGGTGCGTGCCGGTCCGCCCGAGCGATTGCGCGCTCCATGACAGTGGATTTCCGATTGTCCTGGTCTTGGCCATACTACCCTCCTGTCGCATCCAGACTGATCCGGGAAGATGCGCGGGGGGCGCGGGCGCGGGGGGGCGTCAGGCGCACGCGCAGCATGACACCTTCCATCTGGATTGACCCTAGCACAGATAGGAGCGGCCCGCTGACACATCCGCGCGAGGGCGGTGTGAGGCGTCAGAGGTTGAACACCCGCGAGGGATGCACCTCGCCACCGCGATAGATGCCCACGGCCAGCGGCTGGCCGTCATGGCTGACCCAGACCTCCTCGCCATATTCCGCTGTGCCAAGCACCTGGCCGGGATTGCCGTTCTTCAGCCGCGCCGCGCCTGCCACTGTTGCCCGCATCTCCTCCAGGTCGGCCAGCCCGACCTCGACCGGCAATAGATGCGCGTCCAGCGCGGGGTCTTTCGCAAGCTCCTCGATCAGGGCGAGGCTTATCGCCTCTTCCACGTCGAACGGCCCCGACCAGACCCGGCGCAATTCGCGCACATGGCCAAGACAGCCCAGACCTTCGCCCAGGTCGCGCGCGATGGACCGCACATAACCGCCCTTGCCGCAGACCATCTCCAGCACCGCGTGATCGGGGTCGGGACGTGCCAGCAGGGTCAGGCTCTCGACATAGAGATCGCGCGCGGCCAGCTCGATCTCCTCGCCCTCGCGGGCCAGCTTGTAGGCGCGTTCGCCGTCGATCTTCACGGCCGAGAACCTGGGCGGCACCTGTTGGATGTCGCCCACGAAACCGGGCAGCGCGGCCTCGATCTGCGCATCCGAGGGGCGCGCGTCACTTGTCTCCAGCACCTCGCCCTCGGCATCGTCGGTATTGGTGGCAGCCCCGAAGCGCACCGTGAACACGTAGGCTTTCAAGGCATCGGTGATATAGGGAACCGTCTTGGTCGCCTCGCCCAGCGCCACCGCCAGCACGCCCGTCGCATCGGGGTCCAGCGTGCCGGCATGGCCCGCCTTCTTCGCGTCCAGCGCCCAGCGCACCTTGTTGACCACGGCAGTCGAGGTCGGCCCGGCGGGCTTGTCCACCACCAGCCAGCCGGAAATATCGCGTCCCTTGCGTTTGCGTGCCATCTCAACCCTCGCTCGCGGAAAGACCGCCTGCTAGCCGCCGCCGCCCCCGGCGTCAATGACGGTGCCCAGAATGGGGCCGAGCCAGAAGCCGAAATCGTTGCGCCCATAATCCGGCGCGTAAAGCCGCGACACCCGCCCATCGAGGTAGAGCGCGTTTGCCACCCCCAGATAATCCCGGAAAAACCGCCCGAACTGGTGGAAATTCACCATATCGTTGGAGATCGCGAAATAGGCGCGCGTGCCGGTCGCATCCACCCCCACCCCGTTGCGGATGTTGAGCGAGGTGCTATCGGCCAGGAACCGCGGATGCAGCGCGCCGTCGATAACCAGCATCGGCCCCGATTGCGTCGCATGGCGGCAGGCGGGCGGGTCGGCGGCATAGGCGCGGCTCTCGATCACCTGCGCACGGCCCGCCTGAATGCAGAAGACGCCATTGGGCAGCAACCCGAAATTCCCCGGCCCCGCCGAGGTGACGAGGCCATGCTCCTGCACCCCGTCCTCGATATAGAGGCCCACCGGGGCGCGATCCTCGTGATACATGCCGCCATTGATGGCAAAACCCAGGCGTTCGCCGGGGCCAAGGCTGCTGTCCACCGCGCCGAACTGGCCCAGGATCTCGCCCGCATCGTCGCGCAGAAAGAGGCGCAGATCCTCGCGCGTCAGGTCGACCTCGCACAGCGTGAACCCGGCCCCGTCGAACGTCACATCGGCGCAGGTGACCGCGCCCGCCATCCCCGGCATCAGCCAAACCAGTGCCGCCGCGATCAGCCCGCGCATCCTATTCGTCCAGGTCCTGGCGCACCTTGTCCTGTGCGAACATGGCCCGCGTCGCGTCCAGCTTGTCGAAAGTGTCGTCGATCAGGAACCGCAGGTCAGGCGCGTATTTCAGCGTCATCGCCTTGCCGATGGCGCGGCGCAGCTCATGCTTGTTGCGCTTCAGCGCCTGGATCGCCTCGTCGCGCTTGTCGCCGCCCAGGGGCAGCACATAGGCCGTGGCGATCTTGAGGTCGGGAGAGGTCCGCACCTCGCCCACCGTGATCGACATCGCGTTCAACTCGGGGTCATGGATCTGGCCCTGCATCAGCACGTCCGACAGCGTGCGGCGGATCAGCTCGCCAACGCGCAGTTGACGCTGCGACGGGCCGGGGCCGTCGTGAAACTTGTTCTTTGCCATGGCACGCGCTCCTTTTGCCCCTCCACCTAAGCGATCGCCCCGCCCCTCGCAAGAGAAGCGCTTTGCCACCGGCGGTCCTCTGCGCTATGCCGATTTCAACAGGATCAGGAGGGCCAGGGCCATGCAGGGCAGCGTTGGAATTGCGGTGATGGGCGCGTCGGGGCGCATGGGCCGGATGCTGATCGAGGTGATCAACGACAGCGAGGCCGCGCATCTGGCCGCCGTCACCGAACGCCCCGGCCATGACTGGGCGGGCCGCGACCTGGGCGAGGCGATGGGCGGGGCCGCAACCGGCGTGCCGGTCCATGCCGATCCCATCGACGCCATCGTGAACGCGCAGGCGGTGATCGACTTCACCACGCCCGATGCCACGGTGGATCATGCGCTTCTGACCGCGCAGGCGCGCTGCGTGCATGTCATCGGCACGACCGGGTTTGCGCAGGAGCATCTGGACAAGCTGGAACACGCCGCCCGCCACGCCACCATCATCCGGGCCGGCAACATGAGCCTCGGCGTCAACCTGCTGGTGCAGATCACCCGCCAGGTCGCCGCAGCCCTGGACGAGGATTTCGACATCGAGGTGATCGAGGCGCATCATCACCACAAGGTCGACGCGCCCTCGGGCACCGCGCTGATGCTGGGTCAGGCCGCCGCCGAAGGGCGCGGCATCGACCTCGACATCGCCTCGGACCGGGGCCGCGACGGCATCACCGGCCCCCGCCAGCGCGGCCATATCGGGTTCTCCAACATCCGCGGCGGCGACATTGTCGGCGAACATGACGTGCTCTTCGCGGGCCAGGGCGAGCGCATCACCCTCAGCCACAAGGCCACGGATCGCTCCGTCTTCGCGCGCGGCGCGCTCAAGGCCGCGCTCTGGGGTCAGGGCAAGGGGCCGGGTCAGTTCGACATGCTGGATGTGTTGGGCCTCTCGCCCACCGGCTGAGAGCGCACCGGAAACACCACGTCATAGGCCCAGTTGAAGACGAAGGCATAGACCAGGAAGAACCCCGCGAAGGCGACATCCATCACCACCGCCTGCCACAGGGTCACGCCCAGATACCAGGCGATGACCGGGGCCAGCACGACCAGCAGCCCAAGCTCGAACAGCACCGAATGCCCGACCCGCATCAGCGGCGTCTTGGCGGTATGGCCCAGCGCCCGCTGCATGGCGTGATCGAAGCCCAGGTTGAAGACATAGTTCCAGATCATCGCCAGCGTCGCCCCGATCACCGACAACACGCCGATATCGTGCAGCGGAAAGCCGAACACCCAGGCGCCCAGCGGCGCGACAAGGATCAGCGCGATGACCTCGAAGCTGATGGCATGGCGGATGCGGTCTGCGGGGCGGCGCATGGGGATGTCCCTCTCTCATATCCTCGGGTCGTCCCGAAATATTGAGCCCCCCAAAAACAGGGGCGGAGGTCGTCCTCGCTTGGCCCCTTTGATATACCGCAGAACGGCCCGCCTTCAACCCGCCAGCAAATCCGCCAGCGCCCCCCGCGCCCGCGTCACATCGGCCAGCGTGTAGCCATCCAGCGCCGCAAAGAACGCCTCGCGCGCCTCGGCGAAGGGTCCGCGCAATCCGCAGGCCGGTTGCAGGATGCAGGTCGAGGAGGTGCCGAAACACTCGACCACCGGATCGTCGCTTTTCAGCGCCCGCACCACCGCGCCGATATTGATCTGCTCGGGCGCGCGCGCCAGGGTCAGGCCGCCCGTGCGCCCGCGCTCCGATGCGACGAACCCCTGCCGGGTCAGCTCCGCCCCCACCTTGGCCAGGTGATGCTCGGATAACCCGTAAAGCCGCGCGATGGCCGAAACCGGCAACCGCTCGGGCGCGCGCACGGCCAGCACCATCAGGATGCGCAGGGCGTAATCGGTGAACTTGTCCAACTGCATGGGCTAAATTTAGCATTTGCAATGCGTATTTGAAAGCGATAATATTCTGCAAGTGAAATACCGATTATATGGACGCCCGACATGACCCTCGCTGACCTCATCCTCTGGCCCGGCACGAAAATCTGCAACTGGCTGGGGGTGGAGCCGACCTCGGATAGCGGCCTCATCCGCTCGATGTTCAACACCTTCGTCTATCTCATCATCTTCCTGATCATCGCCTGGATCGCCGTGGCATGAGCGCGCTGGCCCGCTTTCCCGTCACGCCCGCGCAGATCGACCGCGTGGTGCAGGTCTTCTACGCCCGCATCCGCGCCCACCCCGATCTCGGCCCGATCTTCGCCGCGCATATCCACGACTGGCCCGCCCATGAGGAGAAGATCGCCCGCTTCTGGCGCAACGCGATCCTGCTGGAACGGTCCTATGACGGCAACCCGATGCGCACCCACATGGCCGCGGGCAATGTCCGCTCGGATCATTTCCCGGCCTGGCTGGCGGAATTCGACGCCGTCCTGCGGGCGGAGCTTTCCCCCGACCTCGCCGCCGCCTGGTCCGCCCTCGCCCATCGCATCGGCCAGGGTCTCAGCTTCGGCCTCGATCACTACGGGCGCGGGGTGCCCAACCTTGCAAGCTGACGACCCCTCCGATTCGTGACCGGCCCGAACCTTGACAGACCCGCCCCGGACCCTTCGGTTATAAGGTGATCGGAGGCCCGAAATGACCCAATCGTCACCGCCCGAAAGCGGCTCGCTGCTGCAGCGCATCGGTGCTGCCATCGCCGAAAAGCTGACCCGCCAGAGCCGCGGATACGAGCCCTATACGCCGTCGGATCAGGAGACGCTGATGGCAACCCTGAAACCCGGCGACATCTTGCTGGTCGAAGGCAACGCGCGGATCTCGGGCGCGATCAAGTATCTTACGCAGTCCACCTGGTCGCACGCCGCAATCTATGTCGGCGACGCCCTGCCCGCGCCTCGGGACTGCGCCGACCGCCCCCGCCTGATCGAGGTCAACGTGGCCGATGGCTGCGTCGCGGTGCCGCTGTCGAAATATGCCTGCTTCAACACCCGCATCTGCCGCCCCGTGGGCCTGACCGAAAGCGAATGCCGCCAGGTGACCGATTTCATGATCGACAAGCTCGGCCTGCGCTACGACCTGCGCAACATCGTCGACCTCATGCGCTATTTCCTGCCCACCCCGCCGGTGCCCGTGCGCTGGCGGCGCCGCATGATCGCGCTTGGCTCGGGCGACCCGACACGGGCGATCTGTTCCTCGCTCATCGCGCAGGCGTTCCAGTCGATCACCTACCCGATCCTGCCCGACGTGGTGCGCCGCGAAGGGATCAGCGACTATGCCGAGCGGGAGATCTACCACATCCGCCACCACTCCCTCTTCGCGCCGCGCGATTTCGACCTGTCGCCCTATTTCCAGATCATCAAGCCGACCCTGACACAGGAATTCGACTTCCGCGCGTTCCCCTGGGGCGAGGTGGAGGATGAGGAGGTGGTGGAGGTGGCAGAGGCGTCTTGAGCCACAGGTGGCCCAATCGGCCCGCGCAGCCACCGAAAACCGCGCCTCTTTCAATCGCCACCGCCCGGAGGAACCCGCTCGCGGCAGGTCTACCCGCGCGACCAGCAAATCACGCCCCCGATCCGCGAGGCAGACCGTAAGAAAATAGCTGGCCGATCCTGCCAGGACGCTGGCCAAGGATCGGTTGTTCCCTCACGCGCCCAAACAACCGCGTGACCGGCCCTATCCCGGCCCCCCGCGACCGGCTATCCAGACCAGAACCGGAGTCCCGCCCATGCGCCTCACGACCCTCCTGCCTGCCGCCCTCCTCCTGGCCCTCGTCTGGGCCACGGACCTCACGGCAAGCCTCGGCGCGCATCCCTGGTGGTCGGGCAAGGTGGTGCTGATCGGCGCGGCTCTGGGTCTGACGCTCGTCTGGCTCGCCAGCCTGCACATCGCCGCCCTGCCGCTCACCCTCACCTTCCTGATCGCCACGGGCCTCGCGGGCGCGGCGGCGGTCCTCGGCAAGCGGGCCTTCGTCGCCTCCTTCGGTGACAACGCGCTGGCCGGGCAATTCTGGTTCTTCGGCTGGATCGCCACCATGGCCGCCCTCGCGGCGCTTGTCACCGCCCTCACCCAGCTGATCCGGCAACGCTAGGCACACCCGCCGTATGCACAGGGGGTGCATGGGGGGGTGTACGCATATGCACCCCCCTCAATCGGGCGATTTCGGCGTCAGTCTTCCAGCACGAAGGTGACCTTCAGCTTGACCCGGTATTCGCTGATCTTGCCGCCCTCGACGATGACGTTCTGGTCCTGGACCCAGGCCGATTTGATGTTCTTGAGCGTGGCGGCGGCGCGCTCGATCCCGTTCTCGACGGCATCGTCGAAACTGCGGCCGGAGGAGGAAATGATCTCGGTAACGCGTGCGACGGACATGGGGGTTCTCCCTTGTTTCATGAGGCTTCAAGGCTAGAAGGACAGCCCCACACGCGCAACTCACCCCGCCTCACATGCGCGCCAAAGCGCTGAAACATGCCGGAAATCGGCGGCGCGCGGGCCTATGTAAGGATCAGACGCGACAGAAACTGAACCGCCCCGCCCGCCCACACGACCCACGATTGCCACGCCAACAAAAGGACCAGACCCATGCGCCCCGCCCCCAAAAGCCACCGCCCAGGCCCCGCCCCCCGCCGCGGCACCGCGGAAGCCCCGGTCCGCCAACCAAGACCCCCCGTCCGCTTTGCCGACTGGGCGATGATCTGATCCGGCCTGCCGACCCCCTCCCGATGACAGGAAGCGATTCCCCCCACGCATCCTGTTGTCGTTTCAAGGGCTTAGTCAGGCAGCGGGCGCGGTTTGCCGTCCTCGTCGATGGCCACGAAAGTGAAGATCGCCTCGGTCACCTTCTCGCGCGCGCCGATGGTGCCGCGCCTGACCCAGGCCTCCACTTCGATCGCCATCGAGGTGCGCCCGACCCGGTTCAGCCGCGTATAGACGCAGAGCACATCGCCCACGGCGACGGGCCGGATGAACTTCATCGCATCAACCGCCACGGTCGTCGCCCGCCCGCGCGAGCGCTCGCGCGACAAGATCCCCGCCGCAATGTCCATCTGGCTCAGCACCCAGCCGCCGAACACGTCCCCATTGCCGTTCACATCCGACGGCATGGCAACCGTGCGCAGGGTCAAGTCGCCCTCGGGGCCGGTTTCCTCTGGCATCCTCGGTCCTTTCCTGTCCACGCCTCGCCGACACTCGCCCGCGCGGGTCGGGATTTCAAGACTGGTCAGCGGGGCGCACCGGCCCTAGCATTGCCCAGGATGACAGGTCGTTACGGAGAGACGTCATGCGCATGATCGCCGCCTTCTGCATGGGACTTCTGCTTGGGTCGCCCGCCCTTGCCCAATCGGCCGGGGAGGCGGAACTGGTCGTCGCCATGTTCCGGTCGATGAACCCGCAATCCATCACCCATGACCGCGAGGTCTGCGGCTATATCGTCGAAAGTCCCTCGGGCCGGATCGAGGTCGGCAAGGCCAGTTGGGGCGGCAACGCGTCATGCGGCACGATCCCGCCGCCGGAGGGATTTCGGGTGCTGGCCTCGTGGCACACCCATGCCGCCTGGGCCGCGGGCTATGATAACGAAGTGCCGTCGCTGATCGACGTCGAGGGCGACATGTCGCTTGGCATCAACGGCTGGATCGCGACGCCGGCCGGCAGGCTTTGGTATGTCAATGGCCAGACCGGCGAGATGCACCAGTATTGCGGCGCGCAATGCCTGCCTTTCGATCCCGATGCGCAGATGGATACACGCGGTCCCGTCGACAAGCGCTATACGCTGCTGCAGTTGCGCGCACGGTTCGGACAGTAACGAGAAAGGCCCCGGCGACGAACCGGGGCCTTTGGCGGATTACTCCGCCGCGTCCAGGTATTCCTCAAGCGGCGGGCAGGTGCAGACCAGGTGCCGGTCGCCATAGGCGTTGTCGACCCGGCCCACGGGCGGCCAGTATTTGTCGACCCGGAACGCACCCGGCGGAAAGCAGCCCTGTTCGCGGCTATAGGGCCGGTCCCAATCACCGATCAGCGCCGCCACCGTGTGGGGGGCATGTTTCAGCGGGTTGTTCTCGGCATCCATCTCGCCCTTTTCAATCGCGGCGATCTCCTCGCGGATCGACAGCATCGCGGCGATGAAACGGTCCAGTTCGGCCTTGGTCTCGGATTCCGTCGGCTCCACCATCAGCGTGCCGGCGACGGGCCAGCTCATTGTGGGGGCGTGGAAGCCGTTGTCGATCAGGCGCTTGGCGATGTCATCGACGGTGACATGGGCGCTGTCGTCGAAGGGGCGGGTATCCAGGATACATTCATGTGCGATACGCCCGTTGCGCCCTTTGAAGAGGACGCCGTAAGCCCCCTCCAGACGCTTGGCGATGTAGTTGGCGTTGAGGATCGCCACCTTGGTCGCCTGGGTCAGCCCCGCGCCGCCCATCAACAGGATATAAGCCCAGGAAATCGGCAGGATCGACGCGGAGCCGAGCGGCGCGCCATTGACCGGCCCTTCCTCGCCGCCTGTTTGCGGATGGCCGGGCAGGTGCTTTTCCAGATGCGCCTTGACGCCGATCGGCCCCATGCCGGGACCGCCGCCGCCATGCGGGATGCAGAAGGTCTTGTGCAGGTTCAGGTGGCTGACATCGCCGCCGATATCGCCGGGGCGCACAAGGCCCACCATGGCGTTCATGTTGGCGCCGTCGATATAGACCTGCCCGCCCTGGTCATGGGTGATCTGGCAGACCTCGCGCACGGTCTCCTCGAACACGCCATGGGTCGAGGGATAGGTGATCATGCAGGCGGCCAGGTTTTCGCCCGCAGCCTCGGCCTTGGCGCGGAAGTCGTCCACGTCGATATCGCCGTTCTCGGCCGATTTCACGACCACGACCTTGAGGCCGACCATCTGCGCCGAGGCCGGGTTGGTGCCATGTGCGGAGACCGGGATCAGGCAGATATTGCGGTGATCCTCGCCATTGGCCTTGTGATAGGCCTGGATCGTCAGAAGCCCCGCATATTCGCCCTGCGCGCCGGAATTGGGTTGCAGGCTCATCGCGTCATAGCCGGTGATCTGGCACAGCTTTTCCGACAGATCGACCGCCATGTCGGCATAGCCCTGCGCCTGTTCTGCGGGCGCGAAGGGGTGCATGTTGGAGAATTCGGGCCAGGTGATCGGCATCATCTCGGCGGCGGCATTGAGCTTCATGGTACAGGAGCCAAGCGGGATCATCGCCCGGTCGAGCGCAAGGTCGCGGTCGGCCAGGCGGCGCATGTAGCGCATCATCTCGGTTTCCGCCCGGTTGAGGTGAAAGATCGGATGGGTCAGGTAGTCGCTCTGCCGGATCAGGTCATCGGGCACCTGCAGATCGACCCTGTCGTCGTCCTGGCCGTTCTCGATCCCGAAGGCGCGCAGCAGGCGGTCGAGCGTTGCCGCGCGGGTGGTCTCATCCAGAGACAGCCCGACCTTGGTGGTGCCGACCTTGCGCAGGTTGATGCGCTCGGCCTCGGCAGCCTTCATCACCACGCCCTGCAGTCCACCGACATCGACGGTGAGCGTGTCGAAGAAATGCTCCGGCTCGACGGTAAAGCCCGCCTCCTGCAAGGCGCGGGCGACGCGGGCGGTCTTGAAATGGATGCGTTCCGCGATGGCGCGCAGGCCCTGCGGCCCGTGGAAGACGGCATAGAACGAGGCCATGTTGGCCAGCAGCGCCTGCGCGGTGCAGACGTTGGATGTGGCCTTTTCGCGCCGGATATGCTGCTCGCGCGTTTGCAGGGACAGACGGTAGGCCTTGCCGCCCTGCGCATCGACCGAGACACCGACGATCCGCCCCGGCATGTTGCGTTTATAGGCGTCGCGGCAGGCCATATAGGCCGCCGCCGGGCCGCCGAACCCCATCGGCACACCGAACCGCTGCGTGGTGCCGACGGCGATATCGGCCCCCATCGCGGCGGGCTCCTTCAGCACGGTCAGGGCCAGCGGGTCAGCGATGACGATGCCGATGCCCTTGTTGTCGTGCAGCTTGCCGATCAGATCGCTGAAATCGCGCACATGGCCATAGGTGCCGGGATACTGGAAGATCGCGCCAAAGACCGCCTCGGCGTCGAGGTCGTCGGGGTTGCCGACGATCACCTCGATGCCAAGCGGTGCGGCGCGGGTCTTCATCACGGCGATGTTCTGCGGGTGGCAGTTCTCATCGACGAAAAAGCCCGTGACTTTCGATTTGGAGACCCGCTGCGCCATTGTCATCGCCTCGGCGGCGGCGGTGGATTCGTCCAGCAGCGAGGCATTGGCGATATCGAGGCCGGTCAGGTCCGTCACCATGGTCTGGAAGTTCAGAAGCGCCTCAAGCCGGCCCTGGCTGATCTCGGGCTGATAGGGCGTGTAGGCCGTATACCAGGCCGGATTCTCCAGGATGTTGCGCTGGATCGCGGGCGGGCAGACCGTGCCATAATAGCCCTGCCCGATCATGGTGGTGAAGGGCTGGTTCTTCTTGGCGACCTGGCGCATGTACCACAAGAGTTCCCGCTCGCTCATCGGCTCGCCGGTATCCAGGGGCGTGTCCTGGCGCAGCGATTTCGGCACGGTCTGGTCGATGAGTTCATCCAGATCCTTCACCCCCAGAACCTCGCACATCTCGGCCATTTCAGCCTTGGAGGGGCCGATATGGCGCAGGTTGGCGAAGTCGTGCGGTTTGTAGTCGGACGGTGTGAAGGGCATGGAATGCTCCGGGATCAGTCAGGTTGAGGGGGGGGCGTGGCACCACGCGAAAGGTGCCACGCGATATAGCGTTGGACGATAGCATCCGGGCCGGTCAGGAAACCCATAACCTGCCGCCGGAAGGCCCAGGATTTCATCTCGGCGGGCAGGCGCGACAGCCAGTGCCGGTTGTCCGCGGTGCCGGGCTCCTCGCGGCCCGTCAGGCGGTAGCCGCGCGGCATGTTGGGCTGGCCGAAGACCCAGAGCAGGTATTTGAAATGGGCCCACCGGCTGAACTCGGCATCGAACCCGTCGACATGAACGCGCAGGCGGCACCGGGCGGCGTCTCCGGCCTCGGCCAAGGCTTCGGCCATCGCGCGGTCGGCCTCGGTTTCCCATCGGCCCTCGCCCTCCGGCAGGTTACCGAACATACCGTATGTCGCGCGCGAGGGCGGCAGGTCGTGCTTGCCGAAGCGCACACCGTCGATCCAAGCCACCGCCCGCTTCACCGCATCAGCCGATCATCTGCTTGTACTCGGCCTCGTCCATGTACTCATCCATCTGGGACAGGTCGGAGGGCCGCATCTTGAAGAACCAGGCATCGCCCATGGCGTGTTCGTTGACCATGCCGGGATTGTCGGTCAGGGCTTCGTTCACCTCGACGATCTCGCCATCGAGCGGGGCCATGATGTCGGACGCCGCCTTGACCGACTCGATCACCACGATGTCGTCATCCTTGGCCACCTCGTCGCCCGCTTCGGGCAGCTCGACAAAGACCACGTCGCCCAGTTGCGTGGCGGCATGTTCGGTGATGCCGACGACGACCAGATCGTCCTCGACGCGCAGCCATTCATGTTCTTCGGTGAATTTCATGTGCAACTTCTCCCAGTTGGTTTTTCAGCGTTTGTAATCGGGTTTGTGGAACGGCAGGTCGGCCTGCGCAACCGGCAGCCGCTTGCCGCGCACCTCGCCATAAAGCGTGGCGTCGGCGGGGATGGTATTGTCGACAAGACCCATGGCGATCGGTGCACCGACCGAGGGGCCGAACCCGCCAGACGTGACCATGCCGATCTCCGAGCCGCCCTCGGCCTCGGCATAGAGCGGCACACCGGCGCGCATCGGCGCGCGGCCTTCCGGGCGGAGCCCTACGCGGCGGCGGGGCGCGCCGGTCTCCATCTCGTCAAGGATACGCTCGGCGCCGGGAAACCCGCCCTCGCGGTCGCCGCCCTTGCGCCGGACCTTGTTGATCGCCCAGGACATGCTGGCCTCGATGGGCGAGATATCCTCGTCCAGGTCCTGCCCGTAAAGCGGCATTCCCGCCTCCAGCCGCAGGCTGTCGCGCGCACCCAATCCGATGGGGGCGACCTCCTCCATCTCCAGCAATTCGCGCGCGAAGGTATCGGCGACCTCGGCGGGCACCGAGATCTCGAACCCGTCCTCGCCGGTATAGCCCGAGCGGCTGATCCACAGCTCGGACCCGGCCCAATCGGTCTGCACCACATCCATGAATTTCATCGAGGTCACGGAAGGCACCAGCCGCGCCATGGCGGTTTCGGCCTGCGGACCCTGCAACGCCAGAAGGGCGCGGTCGGTGACTTCCTCGACCCCGTCGATATGCGCCTTGAGATGCGCGATGTCGTGCTCCTTGCGGGATGCGTTGACCACCAGGAACAGATCGTCCCGCCGCCGCGCGATCATCAGGTCATCCAGCACACCGCCATTTGGCGCGGTGAAGAGGCCGTAGCGCTGGCGGCAGCATTTCAGCCCCTGCACATCGACCGGCACCAACCCCTCCAGCGCGGCATCTGCGTCCAGCGGCAGCAGCACCTGCCCCATATGGCTGACATCGAACAGCCCGGCCTTTTCGCGTGTATGCAGATGTTCGGCCATCACGCCCGCGGGATACTGCACCGCCATTTCATAGCCCGCGAAGGACACGAACTTGCCGCCAAGCTCGGCGTGCAACTCGTGTAGCGGCAGTCTCTTCAGGTCGCCCATGGCGGTCCCCCCGATCAAAATGTCACCGGGGAATCGCCCGGCATCGCAAACCCCCGCGCGTGCCTCGCGCGAAACCCGATGCCCCCTCTGTCCTTTCGCCTGAGATCGTTATCCCTTCGGCGGGTGCGATGCACCACTCTCCAGAGTTGTCCTCATGTCCGGCCAGGTCCTGCAGCCTGAGAGTTTACCGGGGCGGTTGCTCCTTCGGCACCGGCTGTTACCCCGGATTCTCCCTGATCGAACGTGGTGGAGAATACCAACCTTTGCCGGTTCGGCAAGAGGGTTGCGATGCAGGGCGCGCACAGGCATGGTCCGCGCATGTCCGATCCTTTTTTCTTTGGCTATGGCAGCCTCGTGAACCGCGCCACCCACACCTATCCGCAGGTCGAACGGGCCCGCGTCAGGGGGTGGGCCCGCCAGTGGAAGCGCACCCGGCTGCGGCCCGTCGCTTTCCTAACCGCCGTGGAGGCCGATGGCGAGGATATCGACGGCCTTATCGCCGCCGTGCCGGGGGCCGATTGGGCGGCGCTGGATGAACGCGAATGGGCCTATCGGCGCAATCCGGTGGCCGAGATCTTCCACGACCCCGCCGACCGGCCGCCGCTGTCCGACATCCAGATCTACCGCACCGTGATCGAGGAAGACGACAGCCCCGATGCGCGCCATCCGGTCCTGCTGAGCTATATCGACGTGGTCGTGCAAGGCTATCTGCGCGAGTTCGGCCCCGCCGGGGCGGAGCGTTTCTTTGCCACCACGCATGGCTGGGACACGGTGGTGCTGGATGACCGCGCCGCGCCGATCTACCCGCGCCACCAGAGCCTGACCGAGGATGAGATGCGCGTGGTCGACCGCCACCTCTCGGGGCTGGCCGAGGTGATCTGCGACACTGCCCTGCGCGAGGAAATCCGCCAGCACCGCCCGCCGCAGGAACCGGCCTCGGAACAGCGCATGACCCCCGGTGATGCACGGGCGGGATTGGCGACCGGTTAACGCCGATTGTGGAACATCTGCAGCAGCCGGGCCTGCCGGGTGAACGGGGCAGGCTCGCCCGGTGCGTCATGGCGGGCGATGACGCGCAGCGCCAGCGCCGCCGACAGCAGCCCGAACAGCACGCCGCCAAGCGCCTGTCCGATCAGCACCCCCGGCGCGCCGAGCCAGGCCGCGAAGAGGATGACGAAGGGAATGGTCCCCGCCGTGTGCCGCCCCCAGTTCAGCCCGGTGGAATAGAGCGGCCGACCGAGATTGTTGAACGCCGCGTTCGACACGAAGAGCATCCCGTTGAAATACCACGCCAGCGCCAGCGGCCCACAGAAGAGGAAGATCAGGTCACGCGCCACCCCGTCCAGTTGGAACAGGTCCGCGATGACCCCGCGCAGCAGAAAGAGGATGGTCGAGATCGCAACGACCACGATGGCGGTGAAGATCAGCCCGTCGCGGTAGGCGCGGCTGACGCGGTCGAACCGCTCGGCCCCGTAATTCTGCCCGATGATCGGCCCGATGGCCCCCGACAGCGCGAAGATCACCCCGAAGGAAACCGGGATCAGCCGTGCGACCACCGCCATGCCCGCCACCGCGTCCTCACCGAATTCTGCCATGGCGCGGGTGACATAGGCTTGCCCGATGGGCGTGGCCAATTGGGTCAGGATCGCGGGCAGCGCGAGGGTCAGGATCGGGGCCAGGTCGGCGCGCAGATCATCCCGCGTGGGCCGGGTCAATCCGCCGTAATGGCGCAGGATCGGGATCAGGGCGGCGACACCAATGGCAACGCGCGCGGCAAAGCTGGCCATGGCCGCGCCGGTCAGTTCCAGGTCCAGCCCGAAGATAAGGATCGGGTCCAGCACCGCGTTGACGACACCGCCCGTGATCGTCGCCATCATCGCCGTACGCGCGGCCCCATGGGCGCGCAGGATCGCGCCGCCGACCATGCCCACCAGCATCATCGGCAGGCTCGGGATCACGATCTGCAAGAACCCGATGGCCAGGTCCTGCGTCTCGCCCGTCGCCCCCAGAAGCGCCGTCAGAGGGACCAGCGACAGCCAGACGGCCAGCGCGAAGAGCGAGCCGAAAGCGACCCCGTAGAGCAGCGATGTCGTCGCCCTGCGCCGCGCAAGATCGTCATCGCCCGACCCAAGCGCGCGCGCGACCAGCGCGCCCGTCGCAATCGCCATTCCGATGCCGAAAGACGAGGTGAAGAAGAGGATCGCACCCGCATATCCAACCGCCGCCGCAAGCTCCGCCTTGCCGAGCATGGCGATGAACAGCATGTCCACCAGGTCGACCACGAACACCGCCATCAGCCCGACGGACGAGGTCAGCGCCATCACGGTGATGTGGCGGAAGAGGCTGCCGGACAGGAATTTCGCACGGTTGGTCACCCCGACTGCGTAGCAGAACCGCCCCCTGACGTCCCTGCGATTTCCGCGCGCTGGCGCACAATGCTATGAGCAAACCCCGATCTCTGCGATACTCTTCCGGACAAGGGGGATGGATCAATGACACATGCAACCGGGGGATGCCTCTGCGGCGCGCTGCGCTACGAGGTGGAAGGATCGCCCGACTGGGTCACGATCTGTTTTTGCAGGTTCTGCCAGCGCGCCACCGGATCGCATCAGATGACGGAACCGATCTTCCTAATCGACCGGTTCCGCATCACCTCGGGCAAGCCAAGGGTCTACACGCATATCTCGGGCGGCAGCGGTCGGGAGGTCTATGCTCATTTCTGCGATGCCTGCGGAACCAAGACGCATCTGACCTTCGATCGCTGGCCCGACCGGCTCGGGGTCTATGCCGGCACGTTCGACGATCCCGGCTGGTTCGAGCTTTCGCCGGAGACAGCCAAGTTCATCTTTCTGGACGAGGCACCGCGCGGCACGCTGGTGCCGCCGGGCTACAAGACATACGGCCAGCACGCCGCCACCGCAGATGGCACGCCATTGGACCCGATGATCCTGTCGGAGGTGCGGCATGTGGGGCGGGACTGATGCCCGATTTTCCATCCCCGTTTTGAAACAAGGAGATTTTCCATGACCCAAAGGATTTTGCAAAGGGGCCTATGGACCCTCGTGCTCGCGACCGTCCCCCTATCCGCTCTGGCCGAACGCCGGAGCACCGAGATCGAGGCGCTGAACGAGGTCGAGGCACTGCTCAGCTGCAACATGCTTGCCGATCAGGCAGGGGCCACCGGGCGCGGGGCGGTCGAGAATGTCGATTATTTCCGCTGGTCCTGCACCTATGACGTGCCACCCCGGCGCGAGATCAGCGTCGAGGTGATGCCGCTTCTGCACGAGGCGCAGGCCCGCCCGGTCTGCCGCAGTGCCGCCAGTAATCGCACCGGGCGCTGGACCGGCGAATGGGTGGGCAATGGTGCGCTGGCCGCCGGACGCTGCATCATCAGCGTGCCCGCGAATTGAACGGTTGCGGCATGGTATAGGGCGGGGGTCGCCCCGCCACTCGCCACCTCCTAGAGAGCGGGCTTCTTCTGGAGCAGCGGCATGACATCGCTCATTTCCGGCCCGCGCTCCAGCCCCGTCACAGCCTTGCGCAATGGCATGAACAAGCCTTTGCCCTTGCGCCCCGTCGCCTCCTTCACGGCCCCGGTCCAGGCGCCCCAGGTCTCGGCGGTATAGGGCGGGTCGGGCAAGAGCGCGAAAGCCTCGGCCACGAATTCCCGATCCTCCTCGTCCACCACGGGCGTGGCGCCATCGCGGAACAGGTGCCACCAGCCCGCGATGTCGTTGCGCGTGGTGATGTTGGCGCGGGCGACGGTCCAGAAGGTCTCGGCCAGATCCTCCGGCACGCCGATCTCCGCGATCTGATCGGCGACCTCTTCCAGCGGCAGCGTATGCAGATACCGCGCCGTGATCGGGTAGAGGTCGTTCACGTCGAACTTGGTCGGGGCCGCGCCGAAATGGTCCAGATCGAACCCCTCGGCCAGCTCATCCAGATCGGAACAGAGCTCGATCGGCTGCGACGATCCGAGCCGCGCCATGTGGCTGAGCAGCGCCATCGGCTCCACCCCTGCCTCGCGCAGATCGGCCAGCGCCAGCGTGCCGAGGCGCTTCGACAGCGCCTCACCCTGCGGACCCGTCAACAGCGAGTGATGCGCGAAGGAGGGCGGGGCAAACCCCAACGCCTCCATGATCTGGATCTGCGTCGCGGTGTTGGTGACGTGATCGGACCCGCGCACCACATGGGTCACGCCCATATCGGTATCATCGACAACAGACGCGATGGTATAAAGCACCTGCCCGTCCTGCCGGATCAGCACCGGGTCGGACACGCTGGCCGCATCAATCGACAGATCGCCCAGGATGCCGTCGGTCCACTCGATCCGCTCCTGTTTCAGCTTGAAGCGCCAGACGCCCTGCCCGCGCTCGGCGCGCAACCTGTCCTTTTCCTCCTCGCTCAGCTTCAGCGCCGCGCGGTCATAGACCGGGGGCTGCCCCATGTTGAGCTGTTTCTTGCGCTTGAGGTCCAGTTCCGTGGGCGTCTCGAACGCCTCGTAGAACCGGTCCTTGGCGCGCAATTCATCGGCGGCGGCGGCGTAGCGGTCCAGCCGCTCCGACTGACGCTCCAGCCGGTCCCAGGTCAGGCCGAGCCACTCCAGGTCGCGCTGGATCCCGTCCGCGAAAGCCCGGGTCGAGCGTTCCGGGTCGGTATCGTCGAGCCGCAGGATGAATGTGCCGCCCGCCTTGCGCGAGATCAGGTAGTTGAACAGCGCCGTGCGCAGGTTTCCGACATGCAGGCGGCCGGTGGGGGACGGGGCGAAACGGGTGACGGTCATGGCGCGGATATCCTTATCTCTCGGGGCGATCCTGTTTCACAGAGCCGCGCCATTGTCCAGTTTCGCGCCGACCTCGCGGCATTTTGAGCGACAGGCAGGGCGCTTCCGGTTACCCTGCGAAGGCCAAAGCCAAGGGGAGATTTGAGATGACCGATGTAACCCGCCGCCGCCTGATGGGGGCCGCCGCCGCCCTGCCGCTCGCCGGCCTCGCCACACCGCTCATGGCCGAGGCGCCGCCGCTTGGCCCCTCCTTCGCGCGGCATCGGCGGTTCATGCTTGGCAGTTTCGAAGTGACGACGATCCTGGCCGGCACCAACATGCGGCCCGATCCGCAGGAGATTTTCGGACTGAACGTGCCCGAAGAAGAGTTCGAGGAGGTCAGCCGGGCGCATTTCCTCTCGACCGAGGAAAGCCGGTTCTGGTTCACGCCCACGGTGGTCAATACCGGCTCGCAGGTGATCCTCTTCGACACCGGCCTCAACCCCGGCGGCATCACCGGCGCGCTGATGGAGGCGGGGTACGAGGTCGACCAGGTCGATACCGTGGTGATCACCCATATGCATGGCGACCATATCGGCGGGCTGATGGATCTCGGCGCGGCGACCTTTCCCAACGCGGCCTATGTCACGGGCCAGGTGGAATACGACCACTGGGCCGGGGCGGGCAATGACGGGTTCAATAGCAAGGTGCGCCCGCTGGCCGACCGGATGAGCTTCCTCGCCCCCGGTCAGGATGTGGCGGGCGGCATCACCAGCGTCGGGGCCTACGGCCATACGCCGGGGCATATGGGATACCACATCGAAAGCGACGGTGCGCGGCTGGTGCTCTTTGCCGATCTGGCCAATCATCCGGTCTGGTCCCTCGCCCATCCCAGCTGGGAGGTGCGTTTTGACATGGACAAGGAAGCCGCCGCCGCCAGCCGCCGCGAGGTGCTGGACATGATCGCCAGCGACCGCATTCCCGCCATCGGCTATCACATGCCCTTCCCCGCATTGGGCTTTGTCGATCGCGCAGGCGACGGGTTTGCCTGGGTGCCGGAAAGCGGGCAGTTGATGGGGTGACCGGCTTGGTGTCTGATGGGCGCCATGAGTGACTGGACCAATACCCTGCCCCCCGGCCTGGAGGCTTTCGACGACATGGCGCGCGCCGTCCGCGATGCCCTGCCCGCCCCCTATGCCGCCCGCGCGCGCGAGGTTGCGCTGCGTGTCGAGGATTTCGCCAGCGACGAGATGCTGGACGCGCTGGAGATGGAGAGCCCCTATGACCTGACCGGCCTCTACGAGGGCATCCCGCTGACCGAGAAATCGGTGATGGACCAGCCGCATGGGCCGGATGTCATCTGGCTCTTCCGCCGCCCGATCCTGGAGGAATGGGCCGATCGCGGCGATATCGGCCTCGGCGCGCTGATCGCGCATGTCTATGTGCATGAACTTGCCCATCACATGGGCTGGTCCGACGCCGATATCGCCACAATCGACCGCTGGTGGGAGTAGAGCTTGACCCAGGGACAGCCCGACGCCACGCTGGCGGTCATGCTGCTCCGGATCCTCGCGTTTCTAGTCATCGTCGCATCCCCCGCCGCCGCCTCGGAATGCGAGACGTCGCCGCGCCCGGTCTGGCCCGTGGCCTGCGCCGACGCTCAGGTGCGCGTCCTGATGCTGGAACTGGCCACGACCGAGCGCGCGGTGCAGGACAACCCGATGCTGACTCCGGCGGCACGCATCGCTGCGGCGATCATTGGCGAGGCGACGTTGCGACGGCTCGACGCCTGCGTTTCGACCGCGAGCCCCTTGCCCTGCATCCGCCTCAACGCAATGCGTCGGATCGGTGAAATTTGGAATATGGAGCTGTTGCCCGACGGCTATCGGGGCCAGAGCAGGACGACCCTTGTCTTTTGCCCGACCCACGCCGCGCCGGTGCGGCTGGTTCGGGTGGAGACCGACCCGGTGCTGCTCTGGACCTCCTACCCGTACGGCGCGCTGCTGGAACGCGATCCGGCCTCGCGCAACGTCGTCTATGGCGGTCAATGGAGCGAGGGCACTTTGGACCTGGGCATCACCCCTGCCGGTCGGCTCGTCCTGACCGGAACGGAACCCCGCCCGATAGAGTGCTTCGTCGACGATCTGAACTGGCTGCGCTAGGTCGGTTCCACCGGCCAGTGCCTGGCCAGATCGCGCAGACCCGCGCGGATCAACTCGGCCAGCACGTCCGTGTCGATATCCGCCAGCTTGTTGACATAGAGGCAGGCGCGTCCGGTCTTGTGCTTGCCGAGGCGATCCAGAAGGCCCTGAAACTCGCCATATCCCGGCATGATGTAGATCGAGAGGCTGGATTTGCGCGGAGAAAACCCGGTGGCCAGGAAATCCCCCTCGCGCCCCGACTTGTAGGTGTAGTGGTAGCGGCCATAGCCGATGATGCTGTCGCCCCACATGACCGGGTTGAACCCCGTCACCGCGCGAAACAGAGTATCCAGCGCCTGCGCATCTGCGCGCCGGACGGGATGCTCGACGCCCGCCAGGAACCCGGCGACGGAGTGCTCGGTCGGTTGGGTCTTGTTCTCACGCGGGCTCATGACGCGGCCCTCCTGCCGCGCCATGATAGCATCGCAAGCGACCTCGCGCCTAAGGGTAGCTGACGACCTCGATCTCGACCCCGTCCGGCCCGTCGAAATAGAACCGCACACCCGGCTCGTAATCGCCGTGGCTGTGGGGCGAGAACCCCGCCTTGCGCACATGCGCCTCGACCGCCGCAATATCCGGAACGACCACGCCGATATGGTTGAGCCCGCCCGGCGTCGAATAGCTGTTCGTGGCCGGCGTCACACCGCCCCGGCTGTAGAGCGCGATATAGGAGGCGTCGCCACCGACATGGATCGAATAACCGTCCGATTTCGCATCGCCCTGCCAGCGGATGCGCCAGTCGAAGAGATCGCAGAGCAGGTCGGCAAAGGATTGCGGGTCGGTGACGGTGATATTGGCATGTTCGAGGAAGGCCTGGGTCATGGTGTGGGTCCTTGATTCGGGTGTCATGGGTGTGGTCTAATTCCTCAAGCTCACTTTAGCTCAAGAGGTTTCCTCATGCGCAGGCCAAACGACATGCTGCCCATTGGCCGGATCGCCGAACGCACCGGCATGGCCGTCTCTGCGATCCGTTACTACGAGGCCGAGGGGCTGGTGCATCCGATCCGCACGGAGGCGGGGCAGAGGCAGTTCCGGCGCTCGGACATAAGGCGGCTCAGCTTCGTGAAGATCGCGCAGGAATTGGGGTTCACGCTGGCCGAGATCCGGGGCGAGATGGCGAAGCTGCCCGAAGGCCGCACGCCGACCAAGGCGGATTGGGAGAAGATCAGCCGCATGTTTCGCGAGCGTCTGGATGCGCGGATCGCGCAATTGCAGCGGACGCGGGACAAGCTGGATGGCTGTATCGGCTGCGGGTGTCTGAGCCTGAAGAGCTGTGCGCTCTACAACCCGGATGATGCCGCAGGCGCGCGCGGGGCGGGGCCGCGGAACATCATCGAGGGCGGGTGAGACTGGCCTCGGATTGCCTTCGGCAATCCGACCCGCCGGGGCGCTGCCCGTCGTCATTGTCGCTCGGACCAATGGCGCAACAACGACGACCCCGAGGTATTTTTGGCAAAATGAAAGATGCGGGGAGCGGGTCTAACTCCCGTCCCGCCACCTGTTCACGATCGGATAACGGCGGTCCAGCCAGAAGGCCTTTTCGCTGAGCCGTGCGCCCGGTGCGCTCTGAAAGCGCTTGTATTCCGAGATGTAGAGGAGGTGCTCGACCTTCTTCACAATGGCGCGGTCATGGCCCATGGCCACGACATCGGCGACCGAGGCCTCCTTGTCGATCAGCATTTCCAGAATCTCGTCGAGCACCTCGTAGGGCGGCAGGCTGTCGCTGTCCTTCTGGTCGGCGCGCAACTCGGCCGTGGGGGGCTTGTCGATGACGCGGGGCGGGATGACCTCGCCCGCCGGAGCCCGCATCCAGGGGCGGTGATTGGCGTTGCGCCAGCGGCAGGTCTGGAACACGCGGGTCTTGTACATATCCTTGATCGGGTTGTAGCCGCCCGCCATGTCGCCGTAGATCGTGGCATATCCGACCGCGACCTCGGACTTGTTGCCGGTGGTCAGCAGCATCGCGCCGAATTTGTTGCTGAGAGCCATCAGGATGACGCCGCGCAGGCGGGACTGGATGTTTTCCTCGGTCAGGTCGGGCTCCGTGCCCGCGAAGAGCGGCGCCAGCGCCTCGGTCATCGCGGCGCGGGGGCCCGAGATGGGAACGGTATCCAGCCGACAGCCGAGATTGCCCGCGACCTCCGCCGCGTCATCGAGGCTTTCCTGCGAGGTGTATTCCGAGGGCATCATCACGCAATGCACGTTCCGGGGCCCGAGCGCATCGGCGGCGATGGTCGCGACGATGGCCGAATCGATCCCGCCCGACAGGCCGAGCAGCACCTGGCTGAATCCGGTTTTGGCGACGTAGTCGCGCACCGATTCGACCATGGCGCGGTAATCGGATTCCCATGTATCGGGCAGGACCACCCTTTCGCCCTCGACAGCGCGCCAGCCCGCATCGGTGCGGGTGAAATCGACATGGATGAGCGCCTCGTCGAAGGCGGGCATCTGATGGCTCAGCACACCGCCGGGATTGAGCACGAAGCTCGCCCCGTCGAAGACCTGGTCATCCTGCCCGCCGACAAGGTTGAGATAGACCAGCGGCAGCCCGGTCTCGATCACGCGGGCCACCGTCACCGCCTGGCGGATATTCATCTTGCCGCGATGATAGGGCGAGCCGTTCGGCATCAGCAGGATTTCCGCGCCGCTTTCCTCCAGCGTCTCGGTCACATCCTCGAACCAGCCATCCTCGCAGACCGGCACCCCGATGCGCAGCGGCCCGACCGAGACCGGCCCCTGCGGCGTGCCCGCGTGGTAGTAGCGCTTTTCGTCGAAGACCTTGTAATTCGGCAGATGCTGCTTGAGCACGCGGGCGGTGATCTTGCCGCCTTGCAGGATGAAATAGGCGTTGAAGGGCTTGTCGGGGCCGGGCCAGGGGCCGCCGATACCGATCGCGGGGCCGTCTGCACAATCCGCCGCCAGACGTTCCAGAACCCGTTGCACATCCGCCGCGAAGGCAGGTTTGCGCACCAGATCCTGCAACTGGTATCCGGTGATGAACATCTCGGGGAAGGCGACCATATCGGCCCCGGCCAGCTTCGCCTCCTGCCAGGCGGCGCGCACGCGGTCGGCGTTGTCTTCCAGCGCGCCTACGGTGGCGTTGAGTTGCGCCAGCGTGAGGCGGAACGTGTCGGACATCTGGGCCTCCTCGGGCTCTGCTCAGGGCACTGCTCGGGCCCGGTTCTAGCAGATCACCGCCTGCCGCCAAGCCACCTTTGGCAAAAGAGATTGCGACGATACCGCCCCTCCACTAGGTTAAGGCCCGGGCCGAACAACAATTTCTCCGAAGGAGACATCAGGTGAGCCAATCAGGTGCAGGCACGCTGCGGCGGGTCATTTCGATCATCCCCCTCATGGTGATGCTGGCGGGGTCCGCTTGGGCGCAGGACTCCGGCGAGATCGAGATCCACCAATATGAAGGCGGCGGCATCTACGAGGGCACCTTCCGGGGCGGCGTGCAGCATGGCACCGGCACCTACCGGCTGCCCAATGGCTATGAATATACCGGCGAATGGGTCGATGGCGAGATCCGGGGCCAGGGCCGCGCGGTGTTCCCAGATGGCTCGATCTACGAGGGCAGCTTTGCCGCCGGTCGGCCCGAAGGCTTCGGCATGATCACCTTCGCCGATGGCTCCACCTATGAGGGCGAGTGGTCCGAGGGGCGGATCAATGGCACAGGTCTGGCGCTCTATGCCAACGGGGTGCGCTACGAAGGCAGCTTCCGCAACGCGCTGCATCACGGGCAAGGCACGATGGACAGCCCCAATGGCTACCGCTACCAGGGCGCCTGGGTCGACGGGCGCAAGCAGGGCCAGGGCACGATCACCTATCCCGATGGTGCGGTCTATACCGGCCAGTTCGAGAATGACCAGCGATCCGGCCAGGGCCGCTTGGAGATGCCGGATGGCGTGATCTACGAAGGCGCCTGGGAAAACGGCCAGATCAACGGCCATGGCACGCTGACGCAGCCCAATGGAGACGTCTATGAGGGCCAGCTTGTCAACGGTCAGCGCCAGGGATCGGGGATCGTGCGCTACGCCAATGGCGACCGCTACGAGGGCCAGTTCGCCAATGACCGCCGCCATGGCCAGGGCGAGTTCCGCGGCGCGGATGGCTACTATTACCAGGGCCAGTGGGTCGACGGTCGGATCGAGGGCGAAGGCCGCGTGACCTATCCCGACGGCTCGGTCTACGAGGGCACCTTCCGCAACGACCTCGCGCATGGGCGCGGCACGATCACCTATGAGGACGGATCGACCTATGAGGGCGACTGGGTCGAGGGCGTGATCCAGGGCTTCGGTGTCGCGCGCTATACCAACGGGCTGGTCTATGAGGGCCAGTTCCTCAATGCCCGCCAGCATGGCCAGGGCGTGATGACCAACGCCAATCCCGACTACGACCCGGAAGAAGCTGCCGCCGCCGAGGCCGCGGGGGAGGAGTATGACGAGCCCGAATTCCTCTATCGCTACGAGGGGGCCTGGGCCGACGGGCTGCGCCACGGATCGGGCATCGCGACCTATGCAGATGGCACCGTCTATGACGGTGAATTCAACGCCGGTCAGCGCGATGGCGAGGGCACGCTGACCATGCCCGACGGCTTCACCTATAGCGGCGAATGGGAAGACGGAGAGATCAACGGCATGGGCCGCGCGACCTATGCCAATGGCGATGTCTACCAGGGCCTCTTCGTGAACGGCACGCGGCAGGGTTCCGGCACGATGACCTATGCCGCGACCGATGGCGAGGAAAGCCGGGTCGTGCAGGGCGAATGGGAAGACGGGCGGCTGGTGGAGACCACGGAAGAGACCACGGAAGAGGGTGGTGAAGGGACCGCGACGGAGTGATCCGTCAAGATTAAGGGGCTTGACCGATCCGGTCGAGCATCCACGCCCGGTGATCCTGACCGCCATAGAAGACCGCAAGCACATCGACACAGCGCGCGCTGTCATTCGTGATGAAATAGAGAATTGCGCGGGTCTTGGTGACCCAACGCAATCCGTCCATGATTTCAGGCCAGAGCGTGCCTTGGTGCGGGGCTTGTCCAAGCGCGTCGATCGCGTCTTCCACGTCGATCAGGCGGGCGACGGCGCGATTGAATGCCTCCTGTGCGCCGTCTCCCAGATCTCGGTAGCTGTCTAGAAGGTGATCGAAGAGATGGTCGAGGTCCTGTCGGCAGGCGACCGACCGCCTGACCTCATAGCCCATGCTTGAGGCGCTTCTGCTCGATCATCTCCCGCGTTGCTGCTCGCGCCGTTTCCGCATGCTCGAATGCGCCCCCGCGCCGGTCTTCGAAGAAGGCCCGCAAAGCGGCGATCTCGGCCTCCTCGCGCTCTGTCTTGGCGCGCAACAGTTCGAGCCCCTGCTGCACGACCGCGCTGGCACTGGCATAGCGTCCTTGCGCGACGAGCGATTTCACGAACGCATCCTGGTTTTCCGACATTGAAACAGACGCCTTGACCGACATGAGACCTCCCGCATTGCTCGTACTACTCAGTAGCATATACTTCGGTGGATTGCGAGACTATCAAACCACCTCCCCCGCCTCCATCCGCTCCAGAAACGCCTCCGCCTCGGACAACACCGTCTCGCGTTCTTCCGCGTCCATCCGCTCCCATGTCCGGTACATCTGCGCCATGCGGGGGTTGTCCTCGAACCTCTCGCGGTGGCGGATCAGGAAATGCCAGTAGAGCAGGTTGAACGGGCACGCCCCCTCGCCGGTCTTGACGGTCACGCCATAGGCGCAGCTCTTGCAGTAATCCGACATCTTCGCGATGTAGTTGCCGCTTGAGACATACGGTTTCGACGCGATGATACCGCCATCGGCAAACTGGCTCATACCGATGGTATTCGGCGCCTCGACCCATTCATAGGCGTCGGCATAGACCTCAAGATACCATTCATGCACTTCGCCCGGATCGACGCCCGCGAGCAGCGCGAAGTTGCCGGTGATCATCAGGCGCTGGATGTGGTGGGCATAGGCCTCACGCCTGGTCGCATCGACGCATTCCCTGAGGCAGCGCATCTCGGTCTCTCCGCCCCAGTAGAGCGCGGGCAGCTTGCGGGTGTGGTCCAGCGCGTTGCGGGACGTATAGTCAGGGCCTTCCAGGAAATAGATGCCACGGACATATTCGCGCCAACCGATGATCTGGCGGATGAATCCCTCGGCGGCATTGATCGGCACATCGCCCGCCTGCCACGCCGCCTCGACCCGGCGGCAGACCTCCAGCGGGTCCAGCAGGCCGACATTCATGTAGGGCGACAGCAGCGAGTGGAAGAGGAGATCCTGCCCCCTGACCATCGCATCCTGGTAATCGCCAAAGCAGGGCAGGGCATGGGCGATGAAATGATCCAGCGCCTTTTCCGCCTCTTCCGGATCGGTGGCAAAGCGGAACGGGCGCAGCTTGCCGAAATTCTCGGAGAACCGCGCCTCGACGAGGTCCAGCACCTGCCTGACCACCCCATCCGGCTCGAACCGGGGCGGCTCGGGCCCTTCCAGCCCCTTGGGTGGCGACTTGCGGTTGTCGCTGTCGAAATTCCACGCGCCCCCCGCCGGATCGTCACCTTCCATCAGCAGGCCCGTCTTGCGCCGCATCTCGCGGTAGAAATACTCCATGCGCAGCGATTTGCGGCCCTCGGCCCAATCCTCAAATTCCTTATGCGAGCAGATGAACCGGTCATCTTGCTGGATATGCAGCGTCAGGGGGTGATCGCGCAGCGCCTCGATCAGCCGCCATTCGCCGGGCTCGGTGGCCAGCACCTCCTTGGCGCCATGTTCCTCGGCCCGGCGCAGAAGCTCACCGCCGATAGAGCCCGCGTTGTCTTCATCGTCCAGCCGCGTGTAGCAGACCCGCCAGCCGTCCTCCTGCAATCGCGCGGCGAACTTGCGCATTGCAGAGAGGACGAAGGCGATCTTCTTGGGGTGATGCGCGACATATCCGGTTTCCGCCGCGACCTCGGCCATCACCACGATGTCGCGGTCCATGTCGGCGGCTTTCAACGCCGCGATAGAGAGCGTCAGCTGGTCGCCCAGGACCAGCACCAGGCGGGGCGCTACCATGGCACCGGTTTTCCGGCCCAATCGAAGAAGCCGCCACTGTCCTCAGGCGTCAGCCCATCCATGACCGACAACAGGTTCTGCGCCGACGCCTCCGGTTCCACCGCCGGGTGGCGGCCCAGGTATTTGCGGGTGAATTCGGTGCGCACGGTGCCGGGGTGCAGCGCCACGCAGACGGCCCCCTCATGCGTGCGCGCCAGTTCGATCGAGGCCACGCGGACAACCTGGTTCACCGCCGATTTCGCGGCCCGGTAGCTGACCCATCCGCCAAGCCGGTTGTCCCCGATAGACCCCACCCGCGCCGACAGCACCGCCAAAACCGAGCGCCTGTCGCGCGGCATCAGGGGCATGGCGTGCTTGATCGCCAGCGCCGGACCGATGGTATTCAACCGAAACTGCGCCGCCATCGCCTCGGCGTCCAGCGCGCGCAGGGTCTTCTCGGGCTCGGCGCCGTCGATCTCCAGCGCGCCTGTGGCCACGATGATACGGTCGAAGGGGCCATCCAGCGCCCCCAGATGCTGCGCCACGCTGGCCTCGTCGGTGATGTCGAACCCGTCGCCGGAGCGTGAGAGGCCAACGACCTCGTCCATGCCTTGCAGCCGCGCCGCAAGCGCCGATCCGATCCCGCCAGATGCGCCGAGTATCAAGCTTCTCTTTGTCATGACGCTCCATCTAAGGCGCAAGCCACGCGGGTCAAATTTCCCCTTTTCATCCCGGTCCTGCCCGGTAATACTGCCGCCCATGACGACGCGCACCCATATCCCGGCCCCTTCCCGCCTGCCCGGCGGCGCGGCCCTGTGTGCGCTTCTTCTCCTTAGCCGCCTCTGAGCGTGCCTTTCGGCGCGACCGCTCAGGGGGGAACCAGCGCCGAGATTCACACCAGATACCCAGGCTAAGACCAAGGACAGACCCCATGACATCCGACAAGAACCGAGTGGTGATTTTCGACACCACCCTGCGCGACGGCGAACAGAGCCCCGGCGCCACCATGAGCCATGCCGAGAAGCTGGAGATCGCGGCCCTGCTCGACGAAATGGGCGTCGATATCATCGAGGCCGGGTTTCCCATCGCCTCGGAAGGCGATTTCGCGGCCGTCAGCGAGATCGCGAAAAACGCGAAGAACGCCGTCATCTGCGGGCTGGCGCGGGCCAATTTCAAGGATATCGACCGCTGCTGGGAGGCCGTGAAACACGCGAAATTCCCGCGCATCCACACCTTCATCGGCACCTCGCCCCTGCACCGCGACATGCACGACCTGGACCAGGACGCGATGGCGCAAAGGGTGCATGATTGCGTCACCCATGCCCGCAACCTGTGCGACAATGTGCAATGGTCCTCGATGGATGCGACGCGCACGGAATGGGAGTTTCTCAAGCGCACCGTCGATATCGCCATCAAGGCAGGTGCCACCACGATCAACATCCCCGATACCGTGGGCTACACCGCCCCGGTCGAAAGCGCCGACCTGATCCGCCGCCTGATCGCCGAGGTGGAGGGCGCGGGGGATGTGGTCTTTGCCACCCATTGCCACAACGATCTGGGCATGGCGACGGCCAACTCCCTCGCCGCCGTCGAGGGCGGCGCACGCCAGATCGAATGCACCATCAACGGGTTGGGCGAGCGCGCCGGCAACACCGCGCTGGAAGAGGTCGTGATGGCCATGAAGGTGCGCAATGACATCATGCCCTGGCAGACCGGCATCGACACCACCAAGATCATGCATATCAGCCGCCGCGTCTCGACCGTCTCGGGCTTCAACGTGCAGCCCAACAAGGCCATCGTCGGCAAGAACGCCTTCGCGCATGAAAGCGGCATCCACCAGGACGGGATGCTGAAGAACGCCGAAACCTTCGAGATCATGCGCCCCGCGGATGTGGGCCTGTCCGAGACCAATATCGTCATGGGCAAGCATTCGGGCCGGGCGGCGCTGCGCTCGAAGCTGAAGAACCTGGGCTATGATCTGGGGGAAAACCAGCTCAACGACGTGTTCGTGCGCTACAAGGCGCTGGCCGACCGCAAGAAGGAGGTCTTCGACGAGGATCTGATCGCACTGGTCACCGATGCGGGCGCCGATGGCGAGGGCCACCTGGAGGTCAGGTTCCTGCGCGTCATCTGCGGCACCGAGGCCCCGCAATCGGCCGACATCACCCTGCGCGTGGGCGATACGGATCATCAGGCGACGGCGCAGGGCGACGGACCCGTCGATGCGGCCTTCAATGCCGTGAAGGCGATCTTCCCGAATGATGCGGTGCTGCAACTCTACCAGGTCAGCGCCGTGACCGAGGGCATGGACGCGCAGGCCACCGTGACCGTGCGGATCGAGGAGGGCGGCATGATCGCCACCGGGCAATCCGCCGATACCGATACCGTGGTGGCCAGCGCACGCGCCTATGTCAACGCGCTCAACCGGCTGGTCATGCGGCGCGGCAAGACCGGCGGCGCGGATGTCAGGGAAATCTCCTACAAGGATGCGGGCGAGTGACCTGATCGGGGGGCCGGACGGCCCTCCTCCTCACCTGATATTGGCGCTCCAGGTGCCGCTGCCCGAACAAAAAGCGCTGCCGCTGCCGCGATAAGGGATGCCGTTGGTCACGTCGCGCGGATACCAGGTGCCCGACAGGCTGCATCCGGCCAGGCTGCCCGACACGGTGTTCACCGACAGCGCGGTTCCGGCCATCCCGACCGTGGCGGTGCCTTCCCACCGCGATGTCGTGTTCCAGATGTAATAGTTCCACATGCTGTCCGCCGCGCAGGTCAGTCGGCGCAGTTCGAACCCGTAGATGCCGCTTGGCAGGTCGATTCGCCCCTGCCAGTTCGACCCGCGATTGTCGCAATTCTGTGCGGCGGCGGGTGTGGCCAGGGTCAGACCCAGGCAGAGCATCGAGATTGTTGCAATATATTTGAGCATTATTGGTCTCCTTCCCCAATGTGGTCGAACAGTCGAAAAGACGAGGAGCGCGCCGCCGAGGCGGGGCGGCGAAACGCCACTTCATAAGGTTAACATAAGATCGCCAAGCGCACAAAAACCGGCGCGGGCCAGGGTTGATAGGCCGCGCCGTGCGTGATAGCGCAAGCGCCAGTTCCGGTCCCGGCAAGATCACGCCACCCCCGCCACTGTCGGCCCTTTACGTAATCCGGCAAGGGGCGCTATATGCAGATCGGTTTGGGCGTGTGAGTCTCTTGCGCGCCTTTTTGATTTCGACAGCAGGATCGCCCCCCTTATGGTTTTTGGATTTGGCAGCCTCTTCTCCGCCGATATTGCGATCGACCTCGGCACCGCGAACACGCTTGTCTATGTGAAAGGCAAGGGTGTGGTTCTGAACGAACCCTCGGTCGTGGCCTATCAGATCAAGGACGGCGTCAAGAAGGCGCTGGCCTTCGGCGAGGATGCCAAGCTGATGCTCGGGCGCACGCCGGGCAGCATCCAGGCGATCCGGCCGATGCGCGACGGCGTGATCGCGGATTTCGACGTGGCCGAAGAGATGATCAAGCACTTCATCCGCAAGGTCCACAAGCGCACCACCTTCACCAAGCCCAAGATCATCGTCTGCGTGCCGCATGGCGCAACCCCGGTGGAAAAGCGCGCGATTCGGCAATCGGTGCTGTCGGCGGGCGCGCGCAAGGCGGGGCTGATCGCCGAACCCATCGCGGCGGCCATCGGGGCGGGCATGCCGATCACCGACCCGACCGGGTCGATGGTGGTCGATATCGGCGGCGGCACCACCGAAGTGGCCGTCCTCAGCCTGGCCGACATCGTCTATGCCCGCTCGGTCCGGGTCGGCGGCGACCGCATGGATGAGGCGATCATCGCCTATCTGCGCCGCCAGCAGAACCTGCTCATTGGCGAAGCAACGGCGGAACGCATCAAGACCTCGATCGGCACCGCGCGGATGCCCGATGACGGGCGCGGCTCCTCGATGATGATCCGGGGGCGCGACCTGCTGAACGGTGTGCCCAAGGAAACCGAGATCAGCCAGGCCCAGGTGGCCGAGGCGCTGTCCGAACCGGTGCAGCAGATCTGCGAGGCGGTGATGAGCGCGCTGGAGGCCACACCCCCCGACCTCGCCGCCGATATCGTCGATCGGGGTGTCATGCTGACAGGCGGCGGCGCGCTGTTGGGCGAGCTTGACCTGGCACTGCGCGAACAGACCGGGCTGGCCATCTCGGTCGCCGATGAAAGCCTGAATTGTGTTGCGCTCGGCACCGGCAAGGCGCTGGAATACGAGGATCTTCTGCGCCACGCGATCGACTACGACAGCTGACCGTCGCGCAGGCGCGACCCTGACGTATAGGACGACATGGCCCGAGACCGCCAGGATAACAGCCATTCCCGCCCCGTCCGGCGCCTGTTGCTGACGGTTCTGCTGCTCTGCCTTGCGGTGCTGGTCCTGCTCTGGCGCATCGACAATCCGCGGGCCGAACGGCTGCGCTCGGCGGTGACCGACCGGATCGTGCCGAACCTGGAATGGGTCATGGCCCCGGTCACGGCCTTCGGACGGATGATGGATGATTTCCAAAGCTATTCAAGGCTCTACGAACAGAACGCCGAGCTTCGGCGCGAGCTTCAGCAGATGCGCACCTGGCGCGAGGCGGCATTGCAGCTGGAACAGGAGAACGCCCGCCTGCTGGACCTCAACCGGGTGCAGCTGGACCCCGAACTGACCTTCGTGACCGGCGTGGTGCTGGCCGATAGCGGCTCACCCTTCCGGCGCTCGGTGCTGCTGAACGTGGGCGCGCGGGACGGCATCATCGACGGCTGGGCCACGATGGACGGGCTTGGCGTGGTGGGGCGCATTTCGGGCGTGGGCGAGAACACCTCGCGCGTTATCCTGCTGACCGATTCGAACAGCCGCATCCCGGTCACCGTCCTGCCCTCGGGCCAGCGCGCGCTGCTGATGGGCGACAATACCGGCGTGCCGCTGCTGGAGTTTCTGGAAGCCCCCGAGGACATCACCGCCAGCGACAGCGTCGTGACCTCGGGCGATGGCGGCGTGTTCCCCCCCGACCTCCTGGTCGGGCACGTCGTGGTGGATCGCGAAGGGCGGCTACGGGTGCGCCCCTCGGCCGATTTCTCGCGCCTCAACTTCCTGCGCGTGATGCGCAGCCACCCCGGTACCGCCCTGTCCGATCCCGGCGGCATGATCGGCCCGCCCTGGCCGCTGATGCCCGAGGAAACAGAGGCGGACGCGCCCCCCCCCGCCGAGGAGGTGCCGACCGATGGCTAGCACCCCTTCGCCCCGCCGCCTCTGGACCTGGCGCAGCCTCTATATCGGCCTGGGGCTGGGCGTCATATTCTTCCGCATCCTGCCGCTGGAAACCGGCACTCCCGGTCTTCCCGGCCCCGATATCATCCTGTGCGTGACCCTGGCCTGGGTGGTGCGCCAGCCCGCCGCCGTGCCCCTCTGGGCGATCGTGTTCCTGTTCCTCCTGTCCGATTTCCTGCTGCAACGCCCGTTGGGTCTGTGGACCCTGCTGTCGCTGCTCGGCTCCGAGGCGCTGCGCAACCGCCGCGCGGGCCTGGCCGAAGCTCCGTTCCTGGTCGAGATGGCCATGGTCTCGGGGATCGTTCTGATGATGATCGTCGCCGAACGCGTGATCCTGTGGGTGCTGATGACCGACCAGCCGAGCCTTGGCCTTGTGCTGATGGAGGGGCTTGCCACGATTGTGATCTACCCCCTTGTGGTCCTTGTCTCGAAATTCCTGCTGAGAATGGATAAGCTGCCGTTGGTCGATCTGGAAGCCGGGCTCAGAGGATGAAACGCAGTCAGAAGGAAATCGAGGACAGTGCCCGCAAGGTGGGCCGCCGCAGCCTGATCATGGGCGGCGTGATGCTGGCCACGGGCGCGGTGCTGGCGGCGCGGATGCGCTACCTTCAGGTCGAACGCGCCAGCGATTTCCGCCTGCTGGCCGAGGAAAACCGCATCAACATCCAGCTTCTGTCGCCCGCCCGCGGGCTGATCTATGACCGGTACGGGCGGCTGGTGGCGGCCAATGAACAGAATTACCGCGTCGTCATGGTGCGTGAAAACGCCGATGACGTGGACGAGGTGCTTGAACGTCTGTCGCGGCTGGTCAACCTGGATATGGGGGCGATGGCCCGCGCCCGCGACGAGATGATGTCCCGCGCGCCCTTTGTTCCCGTCACCATCGCCGACCGGCTCAGCTGGGAGGAATTTTCCTCGGTCGCCGTCAACGCGCCCTCCCTGCCTGGCATCACGCCGGAAGTGGGCCTCAGCCGCGTCTATCCGCTCGGCCAGGATTTCGCGCATATCACCGGCTATGTCGGCCCGGTCTCGGATTACTACCTGGAATCCAGCGGCGATACCGATCCGGTCCTGCAAATTCCCGATTTCCAGGTCGGGCGCTACGCCGCCGAGGCGCAACTGGAACAGGATCTGCGCGGCGAGGCCGGAACCCGCCGCGTCGAGGTCAACGCGGCGGGCCGCATCATGCGCGAGCTGGACCGCGACCCCGCAACCCCCGGCGATGACGTGCAGCTGACCGTCGATGCGGGGTTGCAGAACTTTGCCCAGGCACGAATGGCCGGTGAAAGCGCCTCGGCTGTGGTGATGGAGGTGGAAACCGGCGAGATCATCGCCATGGCGTCATCGCCCTCCTTCGATCCCAACCTCTTCGTGCGCGGCATCTCGGTGGCCGATTACGCCACGTTGACCGAAGACCCCTACCGCCCGCTGGCCAGCAAGCCGGTGCAGGGCACCTACCCGCCCGGCTCGACCTTCAAGATGATGACCGCGCTTGCCGGTCTGGAAATGGGCCTGATCGACCCCGAAGAGCTGATCAACTGCATCGGCTATATCGAGCTCGGCACCCGCAGGTTCCATTGCTGGAAGCGCAGCGGCCACGGTCGGATGGACATGAATAACGGCCTCGCGCAATCCTGCGATGTCTATTATTACGAGCTGTCGCAGCGGGTCGGGATCGACGCGATCGCGGCCATGTCGCGCCGCTTCGGCCTTGGCGAGCACCATGAACTTCCCCTGTCGGCCGTCTCCGAGGGGCTGATTCCCACCCGCGACTGGAAACGTGCCAATCGCGGCGCGGACTGGGTGGTTGGCGACACCCTGAACGCGACCATCGGGCAGGGCTTTGTGCTGGCCTCGCCGCTGCAGCTTGCCATCATGACCAGCCGTCTGGCTACGGGCCGGATGATCCGCCCCAGCCTGGTGCGCACCGTCAATGGCGTTTCCGCCCGGATGGATGATGGCGGCGATCTGGGCCTCGACCCCGCCAATCTCGAGATTGTGCGCCGCGGCATGTGGTCCGTCAACAACGCCCCGCGCGGCACCGCCTACCGGATGCGGTCCGAGGCCGAGGGCTTCGAGATCGCGGGCAAGTCCGGGACCAGCCAGGTCCGCAACATCACCATGGCCGAACGCGCAACCGGGGTTCTCGGCGATGACGAACTGCCCTGGAACAGGCGCGATCACGCCCTCTTCGTCGCCTATGCGCCCGCGGACAACCCGCGCTACGCCGTCAGCGTCGTGGTGGAACATGGCGGCAGCGGCTCCGGCGTGGCCGCGCCGATTGCCCGCGACATCCTTCTGCGCGCCCATTTTGGCGAGATGCCGCCGCTGTCGGCCTACCCGGTCAATCAGCGCCGCGGTATCGAGGAGATGCAGGACCAGCTGGACCTGCGCTCCTTCGAGACACCCGAGGAAACCGGGCGCGTGCAGACATGAGTTTTCTCGAATACACCCAGAAATCCACGCCCTCGGGCCTGCACAAGGTCCTGTATCTCAACTGGGCGCTGATCGTCTTGATCGTCACCGTCTCCTGCATCGGCTTCCTGATGCTCTATTCGGTCGCCGGCGGCTCCATGCGGCCCTGGGTCACGCCGCAGCTTCAGCGCTTTGTCCTCGGATTTGCCGTCCTCCTCGTCGTTGCCTTCATCCCGATCTGGTTCTGGCGCAACATGTCGGGCCTGGCCTATGGGGTCTCGGTCCTGCTGCTTCTGCTGGTCGAGGTCATGGGCTCCATCGGCATGGGCGCGCAGCGCTGGATCGACCTCGGCTTCATGCGCCTGCAACCCTCCGAGCTGACGAAGATCACCTTGGTGATGCTGCTGGCCGCCTATTACGACTGGCTCGACCCGCGCAAGTCGTCGCGCCCCCTCTTCGTGCTGATCCCGGTGGTGCTGATCCTGGTGCCCACCTACCTGACGCTGCGCCAGCCCGACCTGGGCACCGCGATCCTGCTGCTCGTTGGCGGCGCGTCGGTGATGTTCCTCGCGGGCGTCCATTGGGCCTATTTCGCCGCCGTGATCGGGGCGGGCGTTGGGCTGGTCACGGCGGTGTTCTATTCCCGCGGCACGCCCTGGCAGCTGTTGGAGGACTACCAGTATCGCCGCATCGACACGTTCCTGGACCCCACCACCGATCCGCTCGGGGCGGGCTACAACATCACGCAGAGCCAGATCGCGCTCGGCTCGGGCGGCTGGACCGGGCGCGGCTTCATGCAGGGCACCCAGTCCAGCCTCAATTTCCTGCCCGAGAAGCACACCGATTTCATCTTCACCACCCTGGCCGAGGAGTTCGGCTTCGTGGGCGCCATCACCCTGCTCGGCCTCTACGCGCTGATTTTGCTCTTCTGCGTCATCACCGGGCTCAAGACCAAGGACCGCTACGCATCGCTGGTCACGCTCGGCATCGCCGTCACCTTCTTCCTTTATTTCGCGATCAACATGGCGATGGTGATGGGGCTTGCCCCCGTGGTCGGCGTGCCGCTGCCGCTGGTCAGCTATGGCGGGTCTGCGATGCTTGTGCTTCTGGTGGCCTTCGGGCTGGTGCAATCGGCCCATATCCACCGCCCCCGCTGATCAGAGGGACCGCTGCCTTGCCCAATATCCTCTTCGCCGCCGCCCCGGACCAATGGGACGACTACGCCCCGCACCTGCGCCGCGCCCTTGACCAGGCGGGCCTCAAGACGGCCCGCGTCGGCCCGGACATCCCCGCGGCCGATGTCGATTACATTGTCTATTCCCCCAACAGCCCGGTGCAGGATTTCTCCAGGTTTCCCCGCCTCAAGGCCGTGCTCAGCCTCTGGGCCGGGGTCGAGACCATCGTGGACAATGCGACCCTCAAGGTGCCGCTCACGCGCATGGCCGATGCCGGTCTGCGGGAAGGCATGGTGGAATGGGTCACCGGCCATGTGCTGCGCCATCACCTGGGTCTGGATACCCACATCACCGACAAATCCGGCACCTGGCGGCCCGACGCCCCGCCGCTCGCGCGCCATCGCACGGTCGCGGTCCTTGGCCTCGGCGAACTTGGCGCGGCTTGCGCCAGGATGCTGGCGGCGCTCAATTTCAACGTCACGGGCTGGAGCCGCAGCCCCAAATCCCTGCCGGAGATCGCCTGTCACCATGGGGCCGAGGGGCTCGACACCTGCCTCGCCAGCGCCGAGATCGCGGTGCTGCTCCTGCCCGACACGGCCGAGACGGAAAACACCCTGAATACGCGCACGCTGGCGCTGATGCCCAGGGGCGCGGTGATCGTCAATCCGGGCCGGGGCACGCTGATTGACGATGACGCGCTCCTTGCCGCGCTCGACGCGGGGCAGATCGGCCACGCCACGCTCGACGTCTTCCGCACCGAACCGCTGCCCAAGGACCACCGCTACTGGGCGCATCCCAGGGTCACGGTCACCCCGCATATCGCGTCGGAAACCCGCCCCGACACCGCGTCCGAACTGATCGCCGAAAACATCGCCCGGGCCGAGGCGGATGAGCCCCTGCGCCATGTCGTCGATCGCAATCTCGGCTACTGACGCCTCCCTCCTGTCATCTTCTTGGCAAAAATACTCAAATCCGGCGCGTCCAACCCGCACCACGTCCCGGCAGATCCACAGACCTCACCCCCCGCCCATGGCAATGCGGCGCAAGGAGGGCTCCCGAAGGGGGCCTGACGCGCGCCGCCCGCCGCTCAGCGCAACCTTGGAGGCTTGGACGGGTCCATCCCCGGCGCGGAACCCGGCACCGATGCGGTCCGCACCTCTGGCAGGTCAAACCGCAACCCGACGCGGGCCAGCCGCGCGCAGACCGGGTCGGCGGCGCGGAAGAAGGCCACGTCCAGCACCCCCGCCTCGATGCCGGAAAACCGCAACGCCTCGCCCACGGCCTGCGCCAGCGCGGGTTCCGCCCCGGGCACCGCATCGACCAGCGCCAGCATGTGCGAGGCCCGCCCGCCGCGATAGGTCACGCCCGCCAGATAGGCCAGTTTCGCCAATCCGCCCGCCTGCGCCAGCTTGGTATCCAGCGCCTCGATCAGCCGGTCGGGCAGGCCGGTGGGGCGCGACACCTCTTCCGGCGCTTCCGTCACCTCCTCGGGCGCGGGGCCGAGCGTCTCCGCCAGCCAGCCGACCGCCGCCGCCGGGATCAGGATCGCCGAGGGCGCGCCGAGATTGACCGCCAGCCCCATGCCCTGCCCCGCCAGCAGCCCCGCGATATTGCGCCCCGACAGCGCCGCGTAAGGCGCGATGCGCCCCGAGAACGCCGCCAGCCGCGCCTCGCGATCGAATACCAGCACATATGTGCCGCCATCCACCGGGAAGACCTGCGGCGCGATCTCGTCATCCGTGGCCTCCTCCGCCAGCAACACGAACAGCTCGCCATCGGCCAGCCGCTCGTAAAAGCGCATCCGCGCGGCCTCATCCTCGGGCGCGGCCTGCATCAAGGCATGGGCGCGGTCCAGCGGGGTTGTCTCGTCGTCCATCACAGAACCTCTTGCAGGCGGGCGCGCAGGGCGGGGACAAGCTCCGCCTCGAACCAGGGGTGTTTCTTCAGCCATGCGGTATTGCGCCAGGACGGGTGCGGCAAGGGGAAGAGGTCGGGCGCATGGTCGCGCCAGGCCGCGACCCGGTCGGTCACGCTCATGCGTCCCGGCAAGTGCCAGTTCTGCGCATAGGCCCCGACCAGCAGCGTGACCCGCAGGTCGGGCAGATGTTCCAGCACGTTCGCGCGCCAGGTCTTTGCGCAAATGGCGGGCGGCGCCAGGTCCGAGCCTTTCGCGTCATAGCCCGGAAAGCAGAAGGCCATCGGCAGGATCGCGACGCGGGACCGGTCGTAGAACGTCGCCTCCTCCACCCCCATCCAGTCGCGCAGCCGGTCGCCCGAGGGATCGGTGAAGGGCCGCCCCGAGGCATGGACCCGCGCGCCGGGGGCCTGCCCCGCCACCAGAACCCGCGCGGTCGGCGACGCCCAGAAGACCGGGCGCGGCGCATGGCCCGTCTCGGTCGCCGCAAATCGGTCGGCGCAGAGGCGGCAGGCCGCAATGTCCCTGGCAAGCGTGTCAAAGGTCATGAGGCCATCTGACCGCAGCCATGCAGGAATGAAAACCCGCTGGACAACACTTCTTTATTTCTATAAATATAGAATCATGGAAATGACGCAATATCCCCCCGCCCTCACCTTTGCCGCGACGGCCTTTGCCGCGCTCGGCTCGGAACACCGCCTTGCCATCCTGCGCCGCCTCGTCCGCGCAGGGCCGGAGGGCCTTCCGATGGGCGAGCTTGGCGAAAGCGTCGGCATCACCGGCTCGGTTCTGACCCATCACCTGAAACAGCTTGTCAGCGCCGGTCTGGTACTGCAACGCCGCGACGGGCGCCGCATTCTCTGCGCCGTCGATTACGATCAAATTCACGCCGTCTCGGATTTCCTGCTGCACGAATGTTGCCAGGATCAGGACAGCCACGGTAGCGCGGTGCCTCATGACTGACCTGTCCCAATCCGCCGCGCCCCTGCGGCGGCCGTTCGCGCGCATCGACAAGGTGCTGCTGACCTGCGTGGGCATCGCGATTGCGCTCCTGCTGCTCGACCGCGCCGCGTTCTGGCCCTCGATCACCGAGGCCGCCACCAGCCTCGCCCAGACCGGCCCCTTCATCCTCTTCGCCGTCGCCGCCATCGGCGTGATGCGCGCGACCGGCTCCGAGCGGCTGATGGAAGGCGCGTTCGAGGGCCGCGAGACGCGCATGATCGTGCTTGGCGCGCTGGCAGGCGGGTTGTCGCCCTTCTGCTCCTGCGAGGTGATCCCCTTCATCGCCGCGCTTCTGGCCGCCGGGGCACCGCTTTCGGCCGTCATGGCCTTCTGGCTGGCCTCGCCCCTGATGGATCCGGCCATGTTCGCGATCACGGCGGGCGCGCTCGGCACCGACTTCGCCATTGCCAAGACCATCGGCGCCGTCGCCATCGGCCTGATGGGCGGCTTTGCCATGATGGCCCTCTCCGGCACGGCATTGCTGGCCAATCCGCTGAAGGCGCGGACGCCGTCCGGCTGCGGCTCCTGCTGCGGCGGCGAGGCGGCCAGGCCGACCCTGAAATGGGCCTTCTGGCAGGACGCGCCGCGCCGCCGTGTCTTTGCCGAGGCCGCATGGGCCAACCTGCTGTTCCTCGGCAAATGGCTCTTGCTGGCCTACCTGTTACAGGCGCTTCTGATACGCTACATCCCCGCCGAGTGGATCGGAACCACGCTTGGCGGCGACGGTATCGGCCCGATCCTGCTTGGCGCGCTCCTCGGGGCTCCGGCCTATCTGAACGGCTATGCCGCGGTGCCGCTGATCGAGGGGCTGGTCGCCCAAGGCATGAGCCAGGGGGCCGCCATGTCCTTTGTCATCGCGGGCGGGGTCAGCAGCATCCCTGCCGCCGTGGCGGTCTGGGCACTGGTGAAACCCAAGATCTTCCTGTCCTACCTGGGTCTGGCCATCACGGGGGCGATCCTGGCGGGACTGACCTGGGGCGCGATTGCCTGACCTGAAAAAAGGCTCCTACGGATAAACCCGAACAATCCGGCGAATTCGTCCGAATAACAAGGCATTGCCCATCAACCGGGCAATGCCGACCCGATCAGCCGGACAAAAAGCTGCATTGTCCCGCCCCGCCCCATCCGGTATCTGATCTCGAAGGAAAAATGCGGAGGGGCCACATGTATCGCGTCTGGAATTTTGTCACCAATTATTCGCTGTTTCTGATCGGCGGCGCGATTATTGCCCTGATCTGGGCCAACCTGAACCCGGACAGTTACCACTATTTCGTCGATTACGCCATCGTCGACGATTTCTTCATCGGCTACCTGCATGAGGACGAGAACGGCAATCTGGTACGCACCCTGACGCTGCATTACCTGGTCAATGACGTGCTCATGGCGCTGTTCTTCGCCATCGCCGCGAAAGAGGTGTGGGAGGCCGTGATCCTCAAGAACGGCTCCCTGCGCGGCAAGAAGGCCGCGACGCCGCTTTTCGCCACCGCGGGCGGCATGTTCGGCCCGATCGCGGTCTATCTGGGCCTCGCCGCCGTCATGGGATCCGAGACCTACAGCGCCGTGGCCAACGGGTGGGCGATCCCCACCGCCACCGACATCGCCTTTTCCTACCTCGTGGGCCGCATGGTCTTTGGCGCGGGCCACCCGGCAGTGCGCTTCCTGCTGCTCCTGGCGATTGCCGATGACGCGGCGGGCCTTCTGATCCTGGCGATCTTCTATCCCTCGGCCGAGCTTGCGCCGGAATGGCTGCTGCTCAGCCTCGGGGCCTCGGTCGGTGCCTTCATCCTGTTCAACTGGCTGCCCCGCCGGCTGGACAAGGGCGACCAGCTGCGCACGCGGTCGACCTTCGTGCGCAAGACCTTCAGCTTCTGGCCCTATGCCGTCGCGGGCTGCCTGTCCTGGTATGGCTTCCAGGAAAGCGGGCTGCACCCGGCGCTTGGCCTTCTGCCCATCGTCCCCGCCATCCCCCATGCCGACCGCGCCTTCGGCTTCTTCGCCGATGCCGAGCGTCACCTGCATGACCTGCTGAACCAGATGGAACATGCGCTGAAATACCCGGTCGAGATCATCCTGGGCCTTTTCGGCCTGCTCAACGCCGGGGTGGAGTTCTCGTCCATGGGCCCCGCAACCTGGCTGGTTCTGGCCGGTCTGATCATCGGCAAGCCCATCGGTATCCTCCTCTTCGGCTGGGTCGCGGCGAAACCGCTTGGCCTGGGTATCCCCGAGGGGATGCGCATCATCGACCTTGTGGTGATCGGCTTTGTCGCCGCCATCGGCTTTACCGTTTCGCTCTTCGTGGCCTCGGTCGCGTTCGATGCCGGGCCGGTGCAGGACGCCGCCAAGATGGGCGCGCTGTTCAGCTTCTTCGCCGCCGTGCTGTCCTTCATAGCGGGCAAGGTGCTGATGGTCGAGAAGCAGGAGAACTGAGGCGTCGGCGCCTCACCGCAAACCGGCCCCGGCGACTCCTTCGCCGGGGCCGTTCATTTATGGGACAAATGTGCCGATTTGCCGCCCCGTGACCACGATGGCGCTAGGAAATTGCGCCGATACTGGACATAATCGCGCCCAATTGATGCGATACATCACATGTTCATAAGCTCTGCGCTAAGAAAGACAGGGCACGGATGTGGCAGCAGCATAGGGCAACGGATGCTCGAATTTCGGAACGTCTCCAAGTCCTTCTGGACGGGCACGCAGCGCAAGGTGATCCTTGATCGCGCCTCGTTCCGCGTGGAGATCGGGCAATCGCTTGGCATCCTGGCCCCCAACGGCACCGGCAAGACGACCGTGATCAACATGATGGCGGGGCTCGAAAAGCCCGATGAGGGCGAGATCGTGCGCAACTGCCGCATCTCCTTCCCGCTCGGCTTCATGGGCGGCGTGATCAGCAAACTGTCGGCCACCGAAAACGCCCGCTATATCGCGCAGCTCTACGGGCTGGACCCCGACTATATCGAGGCGTTCTGCCGCTGGCTCTGCGACCTTGAGGAATATTTCGACCGCCCCCTCGGCACCTACAGTTCCGGCATGAAGGCGCGGTTCCAGTTCTCGCTGATGCTGGCGCTGGAGTTCGACATCTACCTGATCGACGAGGGGATGCCGCGCACCACGGATGCCGAGTTCAACCGCAAGGCGGGCAGCATCCTGGCCGACCGGCTGACCACATCCACCGTGATCATCGTGTCGCACCAGGCAAAGACGCTGGAGAAATTCGCCAACAAGGCCGCCGTCCTGAAGGATGGCCAGTTCTACCAGTTCGACACGCTCGAAGAGGCAAAGAGGCTCTATGACTATGAAACCCAAGGGTAAGAAGTTCCGCATCCGGCGCACCGGCGCGGCACCCGGATCGGCGGCCTCCCCCGCGGGGGCCACAGACGGGGACGCGCAGGACAGCGAGGACGGCTTCGGCGGCGGGGCCTTTCCAGGCGCGGCCGCGGCCCAGGACCAGCAACCGCCGCGTGCCCTCTCGATCGAGGAGGAGCTTGCCGCCATTCGCCAGGAAGGGCTGACCGGGCGGCAATTGCGCATGGCCCGGCGCACGGCGCAGAAACACGGGCTGCAACCGGCCTCGGATTTCGATGCGGTGCGCCTGTTGCGGCGCCAGGGCATCGACCCGTTCGAACGTTCCAACATGCTGGAACTGGTGGTCAATGAGGGTCAGAAAAGCGCGCAGGCGCGCCTGCCCGCCACGGTGCGCCACCCCTCCTCGCAGGTGCCCGCCACGGCCCCCGCCGGACCGCCCCCCACGATAGACGAGGCAACGCGCGCGCAGGAGATCCTGCGGATGCAGCGCGACATCGCCGCCCGCCGCCGCAAGCGCCTGATCCTTCTGGCGGCCCGGCTTCTGGTCTTCGTCCTGCTGCCGACCGCCGGTGTCGGGTACTACTTCTACAACGTGGCCACACCCTTCTACGCCGCCAATTCCGAGTTCCAGATCCAGAAGGCCGAAGCCTCCAGCCCCGCCGGCGGCCTCGCGGGCCTCTTCGGCGGCACGACCTTCGCCACGGTCCAGGATTCCATCGCGGTGCAGAGCTTCCTTGAAAGCCGCGAGGCGATGCAGCTGGTCGATGAGGAACTGGGCCTGCGGGACCATTTCTCCTCCCCCGACATCGACCCGCTGAACCGCCTGGCCCCCGACGCCACCGAGGAAGACCTCTACGATCTCTATTCGCGCAACCTGACCATCGGCTACGACCCGACCGAAGGTCTGATCCGGATGGAGGTGGTCTCGGCCGATCCCGATCTGTCCGAACGCTTCTCGCAGGCCCTGATCCGCCATGCCGAGTCTCGCGTCGATCAGATGGCGCAACGCCTGCGCGGCGACCAGATGGCGGGCGCGCGCGAAAGCTATGAGGAAGCCGAGGCCAACATGATGGCGGCGCAACAACGTGTCGTCGCGCTTCAGGAACAATCCGGCGTGCTCAGCTCCGAGGCCGAGGTCGGCGCGCTGTTCAACCAGATCTCCACCTTCGAAATCCAGGCGCAACAGGAACGCCTGCGCCTGGCCGAACTGCAATCGGTCTCGCGCCCGAACCAGGCCCAGGTCGAGGTGGCGGAACGCAATATCCAGCGGCTCGAGGCCCTGATCGCCGAATTGCGCGCCTCGATGACCGACGGGCAGTCCGATGATGCCTCGCTGGCGCAGATCTCCGCCCAACTGGTGGTGGCGCAGGCCGACCTGCAAACCCGGCAGTTGATGCTGGCGCAGGCGTTGCAGGCGCTGGAGGCGTCGCGGCTCGAGGCCAGCCGCCAGTCGCTCTACCTGACCGTCAGCGTCAATCCCGTCGCCACGGATGAGGCAGCCTATCCTCGCAAGCTGGAAAACACCCTGCTTGCCTTCCTGGTCTTTTCTGGCATTTACCTGATGGTGTCGATGACGGCATCCATCCTTCGTGAACAGGTTTCTGCGTGACGATATGAAACAAGTCGAGATCGGGAAGATCGTTGTTGGCAACGATCGCCCCCTGACCCTCATCGCGGGCCCCTGTCAGTTGGAGACCCGCGACCACGCCCACATGATCGCCGGCCGCATGGCCGAGATCTGCGACCGGGCGGGCGCGCAATATGTCTTCAAGGCCAGCTTCGACAAGGCCAACCGCACCAGCCTGAAGGGCAAGCGCGGCACCGGCATCGCGGAAGGGCTAGAGATATTGCAAAGCGTCAAGGACAGCTTCGGCTGCCCGGTCCTGACCGATATCCATACCGAGGCACAATGCGCCGAGGTCGCGCAAGTGGCCGACATCCTGCAAATCCCCGCCTTCCTGTGCCGCCAGACCGACCTGTTGCTGGCCGCGGGCCAGACGGGCGCGGTGATCAACGTCAAGAAGGGGCAGTTCCTGGCGCCCTGGGACATGCCCAATGTGGTGGCCAAGATCGAAAGCACCGGCAACACCCGCATCCTGCTGACCGAGCGCGGCACGTCTTTCGGCTACAACACCCTTGTGGCCGACATGCGCGCCCTGCCGCAGATGATGCAGACCGGCTACCCGGTGGTGATGGACGCCACCCATTCGGTGCAGCAACCCGGCGGGCAAGGCGGATCGTCGGGCGGTCAGCGTGAATTTGCCCCGGTCATGGCGCGCGCCGCCGTCAGCCTCGGCATCGGGGCGGTCTTCATCGAGACGCACGAAGACCCGGACACCGCCCCCTCGGACGGCCCCAACATGATCCCGCTCGACCGGATGGAGGCGCTGGTGCAGGGCCTGATGCAGTTCGACCAACTCGCCAAGGCCGACCCGATCCGCATCTGAAGGTGCAATCCGCACTTTTCCACGAGGGTCGAAACCCCTAGGATCACCGGCATATTTCCAGATCGCCGGTGATTTTCCATGCGTCTCATTCTTCTGCTCGCCCTCCTTGCCCTGCCCCTGCCCGCGCTGGCGCAGGACGCCGCCCAACCCGAGGGCACGATCTCGGTCGAGAACTCGCTGGAGGAGGACGCCGCCATCGCGGTGCGCATCCGCGAGATCATTCGCCAGCTCGACGGCTATGACGACGTCACCGTCTATGTCGCCAACGGCATCGTCACCCTGCGCGGCACCACGCTGGACGCGGCCACGGCCTCCGCGCTGAACGGGCTGGTCTCGCGGGTCGAAGGCGTCGTCGCGATCGAGAACGAGGTCGAGGAGACCACCGATGTCGTCGAACGCCTGACCCCTGCGGTGGAACGCCTGCGGGCGCGCACCATGCAATTCATCTCCTTCCTGCCGCTGATGCTGATCGCTGTCGTGGCGGGCCTTCTGGTGATGTGGTTCGGCTTCTTCATCGCGCGCCGCAAGAACCCCTGGGACCGCATGGCCCCCAATGCCTTCATCGCCGATATCTACCGCCAGATCACCCGGCTCTTCTTTGTCGTCATGGGGGTGGTTCTGGCGCTGGACCTTCTCAACCTCACGGCCCTTCTGTCCACCATTCTGGGCGCCGCCGGGATCGTCGGCCTCGCCATCGGCTTTGCGGTGCGCGACACGGTGGAAAACTTCATCGCCTCGATCATGCTGTCGATGCGCCAGCCCTTCCGCCCCAAGGACCTGGTCGAGATCGAGGGCGATACCGGCCATGTCATCCGCCTGACCAGCCGCGCCACGATCCTGCTGTCGCCCGATGGCAACCACATCCGCATTCCCAACGCGACGGTGTTCAAGGCGCGGATCGTGAATTTCACCCGCAATGACGAACGCCGCTTCACCTTCACCCTCGGCATCGACGCCAATGCCGACCCCGCCGAGGCGCAGAACATCATCCTGGCCGCATTGGCCGAGCTTCCCTTCCTGCTGACCACCCCCGGCCCCTCCACCTGGGTCGAGGAGGTCGGCGACAGCAATATCACCATCACCGCGGCGGCCTGGGTCAAGCAGCATGAAACCGGCCTCTTCATGGCCCGCGGCGAGGCGATCCGCCTGGCCAAGGCAAGGCTGGAGGAGGCCGGGATCACCCTGCCCGAGCCGACCTACCGCCTGATCACCCAACCCTCCGAGACCGCCAAGCCAGCGCCCGCCCCCGAGGCCGCCCCAGCCGTGGCCCTGCCCGTGCGCGACAAGGAAACCCAGGAGCTGGAACGCATCGTCGACGCCGAACGCGCCGACACGCAGCACAAGGATCTGCTGGCGCATGAAGCCCCGCAGGAATAGCCGCGGGCGCGGGGCATTTTTTGAGCGAAAGGTCTTGATCCCCCGCCCCAGCTTGCGTAACTAGCGCTGCACAGTTGGGGTGTAGCCAAGCGGTAAGGCATCGGTTTTTGGTACCGTGTATCGTAGGTTCGAATCCTACCACCCCAGCCATATTTCAAAATCATCTGTTTTCAAGGACTTGATGGGGCAGCAGAGTGGCACACGGAACAATTATGTGTAACAGGTCAAGTGGATCGATGTTGAGCCCGGAATCGGGACAAGATCTACTTGGTGCGGAGACAAGTGGGCCGGTTTGATCCGCGGGGCGGAGTGCTTCTGCAGGACGATGCTGGCCAGGCGGTGTCCGCAAGTCCGAGATTGACAGACCTACTGTCATCCCCAGGTTTGCAAGTGATTTGCGACGCCCGCGTCGGAAGTTGCTAACTCAAACCAAGCCCGAAGGACCCTTCTGAAACCGCTCCGCGCAGGCCAACTCAATTACGTTTGCCAGGTGTTCGCTCTCGCGGCTGGCCAACGTGCCCGTCCCGATCCGGATATGACCGGAGGGCTTCACCGAAAAATACTCGCCGGGAAGGGCAGATATGCCGTGAGCGGACAACGTGATCAGTGCGAACCTCTCCGACGCGACAGGCACAAACAGGCTCAACCCCGCACCATCCAGAACATCGATCCCCCGTTTGCGCAGCGAAGCGGCCAGACCGTTCCTGCGTTGCCTATAGGTCTCCGCGGCCCCGGCGACCTGCTGCTGGGTCGCCTCGTCGAGATGGAGCCAGGCAACGGCCGACTGGAGGATCCGGCTGGTCCAGCCAGCGCTGAAGGCCCGAAAGGACTGAACCTGATCGACCAGTTCTTCGGAGGCTGACAGGATGGCCATGCGCAGGTCAGGCCCATAAGCTTTCGAAAAGGACCGGATATGAATGACACGATCGGGGAATCTGTCGCCAAGTGATTGGGCCGGCGCACCAGAGATGTCTCCAAGGCCGTCATCCTCGATGATCAACGCATCACTATTCTTCAGGACGTCGCCAAGGGCCCGCAATCTTACCGCTGTGCAATGTTGTCCACTGACGGAGCTAATGACCGGCTGAAAGAGGAAGGCCGAGGGTTTCTCCGCAAGAGCCTCCTGAAGGGATTGCGGATCGGGGCCCTCATGGTCGCAGGTGACGGGCAAGACCACGACACCCAGATCCTCCAGGATGTCCAACAAGCGCATCGGGGTCGGCATTTCGATTGCAACCACCGAGTCCGGCGCGATGAGCGCGTGCAACACCAGATAGACGGCATTATAGCCGCCATTGGTAGCAAGCATGGACGATGATCCGAACGGCCATGTCGGACGCAATACCTCTTCCAGCTCCGGCAGGATGCGAATGCGCTCGTAACTGTTCAGTCCCCGCGCATTGGTTCCGTGCAGCAACGCATTGCTCAGGTCTGGCAGCAGGGCCGGATCCGGTGCTGCCATGGTGAGGTTGAAGGGACCGGGTTCGAAATGCTGCGGCGCAAGGACCCTGGACGGTCTCGGGGCCATGCTCGACCCACTGACAAACGTCCCGTTGCGGCCGCGCCCGGTGAGGATGCGCAGGCGACGCAGTTCTTTCCATGCTTCCGATAACGTGCTGGGGCTGATTCCCATGACATAGGCCAAGTCGCGCAAGGCTGGCAACCGTGTGCCAAGCGGCAGCACCCCTGTCCGCACCAACCTGGTCGTGTCACGTGCAATGCCGCGCTTTGACTTATCTGTCAGGTGCTTGGCCAGTTCTTCCGCACTGACGCTTTGCATCGATACATTCCTTTAAATGTTCAGTATCCTAATAACATTTGCCACACAATAGACGAACATTCTATCCCTCGGGCGAACACTCTTTCTTCTTGGGGTTGGGAATGCTGCCGAAAATTCGCTTGGCCGTGCGCGATTGGGACTATCTGACCCCACTTGCCCTAGGCGAGGTCCGGTCCCCCCGGATCGAGCTTGAGCTGGACAGGGTGGCCACCTTGCCGGACGGGATCGGAGTAGACACACGTTACAACGCGACCGAGGCCTCGTTCAGCCGCCACCTTTCCACGGTCGTTGCACAAGATGACCGCGCACTGGCCATTCCCAACTTCTTGATGCGCGGGGTGCGCCACCAGTGCATCATCACGCACAAGGACAGCCCGCTAAAGCGGATCGAGGATTTGGCGGACAAGCGCATCGGTGTGACCGGATGGCGCGATTCCGGATCGGTTTGGACCCGCGCGATCCTGCGCCGCGCGGGCGTCACGACCGAAGACACCTACTGGTATGCGGGTCGGCTGACCGAAGCACATCCCGTGCAGGACCGCCTCGGAGAGTTTCATTCACCAGGCCGCATCGAAGCCGTGCCAGGAGAGCGCCCCATGATGGAGTTGTTGGCAGAAGGCTGGTTGGATGCTGTCTTCACGCCTTTCATGCCGTCGGGGTTCTTTGAGCCAGGATCACAATTCCGCCAGTTGCTGCCAGATACCAGGGCCGCACAGGCCGCCTATATCAGAGAAGTAGGATACGTGCCCGGGATCCATTTGCTGACACTGGATCGTTCTCTCGCACGGGCCTATCCTTGGCTGCCAAACGAACTGAGCGACCTGATCGACGAATCGCGCCGCGTCTGGACGGAAAAGCGGCGCCGCTACGCCGAGACGACACCCTTCATGCTGAACGAGATGCTGTTTGCAGCGGACACATTGCCGTCGGGCTGGGATGCCAGCGGACTGGAGACCAATCGGCCGATGATCAGCGACTTTCTGAAGGAAATGCACGACCAGGCGATCTTGCCTCGAGTCCTTGCGGTTGAAGAAGTTTTTCAACCGCTCGGCGTAGAGGCATGACCGGCTCAACAATCAACCTGACTGGAGGAGACCCCATGAAACATTCGACCTGTCTTGGCATTGCCCTGGCGACAATGCTGTCGCCGATGGCCGCTTACGCGGACCAGGATTACAACGCAGAGCTGAACGCCCGCCTGCCGCAAGCGATCCGCGATGCCGGCACGATGATCGCCGTCAACAGCGGCTCTTTCCCGCCCTACCAATTCGTCGAAGGCACCGAATTGACCGGCGCCACCGCCGATTTTGCCGCGGAGATCAGCGACATCCTGGGCGTCGAGATTACCCATGCTACGGTCGCGGGCCTGCCCGCGCTGCTCAGCGGTATCGGTGCAGACCGCTACCAGTTCGCCATGGGCCCCGTCGGCGACTTCCCCAGCCGCCGCGACGCCAATGATTTTGTCGACTGGGTGCAGGAATATGTCGTCTTCGCCGTCCAGGCCGGCAACCCGCATGATATCTCGGGCCTCGACAGCATTTGCGGACTCCGCATCGCCGTGATGTCGGGCGGCTCGGCCGAGCGCGTGATCACCGCGCAATCGGAACAGTGCGAGGCAGATGGCAACGAGGCCGTCGAGATCCAGTCCTATGCGGATCAACCGACCTCGATCCTGTCGGTGCGCTCGAACCGGGCCGATGCGTTCTTTTCGTCACAGGCGCCGCTGACCTATTTCGTGCAACAATCCGACGGCTCGCTTGAGCTTGCCGGTGTCGGCCAATCCAACGGCTTCCCCAGCCTTGTGCAGGGTGCCGTCGTTCCCAGCGGCTCAGCGCTTGGACCGGTGCTGCGCGATGCGTTCCAGATTCTGATGGATAACGGAACCTACATGGAAATCATGACCCGGTGGGGCCTCGAGAACAACACCATCGACGCCCCCGGCATCAACATGGGCGAGGCTCTGTAAAACATGACCGATGCGCACGCTCTCTCATCTTCAGCCGAACAGGCTCGCCATCATCAGGGCAAAGACGACGCGCTGCGCGATGTGGAGCACGCGCATCGGCCGATCCCCATGGGAAAGGTTGTCCTATGGGCCGTGACGCTGCTGATCACCGCGAATTTCGCGGTGGTCGTCGGCACCAACGATAATTTCGGCTGGGATGTCGTGGCCGAATACATCGTCTCGGACACGATCCTGCAAGGGCTCTGGGTCACCATCTGGCTGGCCGTGGTCGGCATGATCATCGGCGTCATCTTGGGCCTTCCGATTGCCATCGCGCGGATGTCGGATGACCCACTGGCGCGGTCGCTGTCGGGTGTGTTCGTCTGGTTCTTTCGCGGCACGCCGCTCCTGGTGCAGCTCATCTTGTGGTATAATCTGTCGTTCCTCTTTCCCCAGATAACCCTCTCCATTCCCTTCGGCCCGACACTGGCGGCCTGGAATTCCAATGACCTGATCACCCCGATCACGGCCGCCATCATCGGCCTGGCGCTGAACGAAGCCGCCTATATGGCCGAGATCATTCGCGGCGGTCTTCTGTCGGTCGACCGCGGCCAGATGGAGACCGCCGAGGCCTTCGGGATGCGCCCCATGCGCGCGCTCTGGCGGATCGTCATTCCGCAGGCCATGCGCAGCATCGTGCCGCCCACGGGCAATCAGTTCATCAGCATGATCAAGGCCACCTCGCTGGTCTCGGTCATCGCCATGGCGGACCTGCTCTACTCGGCGCAATCCATCTATAACCGCAACTTCGAGGTGATCCCGCTGCTGATGGTGGCAGTGCTCTGGTATCTGCTGATCACGTCGATCCTGAGCGTCATCCAGTCCCGGATCGAACGCTACTATGCGCGCGGCGACCAACAGCGGGTCGTCTACGAAAAAATCGAAGCAGACCAGCCGCAAGTGGAGCGTTGAACATGACCGAGACATCTTCCGCAGCGCCTGTTCTGCGCGCCCGCAACGTCCATAAATCCTTCGGCAATAACGAAGTCCTGAAGGGCATCGACCTGGATGTCGTCCCCTCCGAGGTGGTCGCGATCCTGGGGCCCTCGGGCTCGGGCAAATCGACCCTGCTGCGTTGCATCAACCGGCTGGAGCATATCCACAAGGGCTTCATCGAGGTCGATGGCGAACAGATCGGCTACAAGCTGCACGGCGACAAGCTCGTGATGCTGTCCACCCGCGCCATCGCCGCGCAGCGCGCCAAGATGGGCATGGTCTTTCAGAGCTTCAACCTCTTCCCGCACATGACCGTGCTGCAAAACGTGATCGAGGCACCGATCGGCGTGCATCGGGAAAACCGCAAGGACGCTGTGGCCCGTGCCACCGAACTGATCGCCCGCGTCGGCCTGTCGGACAAGCTGAATGCCTATCCAAGGCAATTGTCAGGGGGCCAGCAACAGCGTGTCGCCATCGCCCGCGCGCTTGCGATCCGGCCCAAGATCCTGCTCTTCGACGAACCGACATCGGCGCTGGACCCCGAACTGGTGGGCGAGGTGCTGAACACGATGCGCGACCTGACCAAGCAGGGCCTTACAATGATCGTCGTGACCCATGAAATCAGTTTTGCCCGCGAGGCCGCCGACCGCGTGGTGTTCATGGATGGCGGTCACGTCGTCGAAGAAGGCCGCCCCGAGGATGTGCTGGTCAACCCGCAGCATCATCGGACAAAGACTTTCCTCAGCCGCTTCATCTAGATCAAGAGAGGACGGGCGGTCTACATTCGCCTGGAACCACATGACAAAACTTGCAGACCTCGCTGACTTCGCGGCAGCGGAACCAGACCTTGTTGCCATCCGCCGCCATCTCCATGCCAATCCCGAGCTCTCCCACCAGGAGGAAAAGACCGCGGCTTTTGTCGCCGACAAGCTGGAGACCTGGGGATATGAGGTCACCCGCAATGTCGGCGGTCACGGCGTGGTCGCGCGCCTTCGGGTCGGCGATGGCAACCGCTCCATCGCCATCCGCGCCGACATGGATGCGCTTCCCATCATCGAAACGACGGACCTTGCCTATGCCAGCGGCAATCCGGGCGTGATGCATGCCTGCGGCCATGATGGTCACACGACGATGCTTCTGGGGGCTGCCGAATACCTCGCGCGCACGCGGAATTTCTCGGGCACCCTGAACCTCATCTTCCAGCCAGCCGAGGAATCCGGGTCACATAGCGGCGCGTTGGCAATGATCGAGGACGGTCTATTCGAGCGCTTTCACTGCGATGCGATCTATGGGCTGCACAATCATCCAGGGGCCCCTGCTGGCACCATCCTGACGCGCCCAGGCCCACTGATGGCGGCCGCCGACACCGTTAACATCACGGTCCGCGGAAAGGGTGGCCACGCCTCTCGGCCGCATCTGTGTATCGATCCGGTAGTGACCGCCTCCTCGATCGTTATGGCCCTGCAGACCATCGTGTCGCGCAGCGTGAATTCCACTGATGCGGCAGTCGTCACAGTCGGAACCTTCCATGCCGGCACCGCGACAAATGTCATTCCCGAGAAGGCAGAGCTGAGCCTCAGCATCCGCACATTCTCGCCTGAAGTGCGCGACATGATCCGGTCCCGTGTCGAAGCGATTGTCCAGTCCCAGGCCGCCTGTTGGGGAACGGTCGCTGAGATCGACTATGTCAGCGGGCATCCAGTGTTGGTGAATTCAGCCGAAGAAACCGAGTTCGCAACATCTGTAGCCGAGGAACTGGTCGGCAAGGGACAGGTTCAGACCTGTCCCCTGATCCCCGGCAGCGAAGATTTCTCGCACTACTTGCAGCAAAAACCGGGATGCCTTCTTCGGCTTGGCAATGGCGAAGACTCGGTAGGCCTGCATAATCCCCGATATGATTTCAACGACTGGAGCCTGACAACAGGCGCTGCCATGTGGAGCAGATTGACGGAGAGGTTTCTGCGCTGAATTGAGAGCGGAAGACGACAACCCTAGATTATACTGATCTAATTCCGACCTGATGATCCAGTTCAGGCCAGCAACCCGGACTATTTCGGCCTACCAATCTTGAAGTAGCATCATATTTTCGACAGAGGTGCAAAACCCGCCGAGTTGACCCGGCGGGCAAAGCGTCACTTTGATGGATTTCGATCAGGCGGCGTGGGTTAGGTCAAGGTCTTTGAGTTCGCCGTCATCTTCCAGAATCTCTGCGTCGTCACAATCCGGCGCGATGCGGAGAACAGATTCAGCCGGTGGCGGGAATTCGGTTCTATTTGTCACTGAGGTTAAAGACGCCAGCGCGGCCTCCTTCAAGGCAATAGCAACATCGGACCGATCATTCTTCATTGCCTGCACGATCTCAGCGGCCATCGTCGGACCCAACTTCTCGATCCAGCGTGACGCCTGGTCTTTCAGATCTGCCAATCTCTCCGCTTCGACGCGATCCCTTTCATCTTTCTCCTTGCGCCATTTCTCGGCGCGGCGTTCCGCTGCCTTTTGTGCTCCAGGCGATCTTGATGCGGTCTTTCTTGCTTTTTCGGCAGCATGCTGTTTCTCAGCACGTGCAAGACGTGCGGCAGTCATAGCGGCGTTGATCTGTTCCCTGATTTCGGCAACCGGCGGGCTGGCTGTGTCGGTGATATTGCCGATTATCTGGCTGCGGCTTGTGTCTGGCAGAGCAGCGATATTGAGACGACCGCCTCGGGCGCTTGGAACACATGCTTCGCCACGTCGAGTCTGACCGTGATAATCTCCGACATGACCGTCCTCCATTGTGGAACATCGCAGACCCACCTTGGTACATTGATGCCGTCGGGGGCGGTCACATCATCAGAGCCCTTAATACATCTCAAAACAAAATCGAACACTTGTTAGACTTTTTCCAAAATCCACGCTAGGCTCAGGAGCAGGGAGGATTCTAACGTCATGATTGTGATCAGGGCACTAACCACTGTCTCGGCCCTCTGCGGGGGGTCATGACATGCTGAACGTCGACGAAATTGAGCTGAACTTCGGCGGGGTTAAGGCGCTTAACGGCGTCAGCATCCATGCAGAAACCGGAAAAATCACTTCGATCATCGGGCCCAACGGGGCGGGAAAGACCAGCCTTTTCAACGTCATCTCGGGCTTCTACACGCCGTCCGTGGGCAAAGTCACATTGGACGACGAGGACATCTCGAATTTGCCGCCGCCGAATCGGGCCTACCGAGGCATGTCTCGCACCTTCCAGAACATCGCCCTCTTCCGGGGGATGACCGTTCTCGACAACATCAAGCTGGGCGCTCACACTCAGCTCAAGGCGGGCGTTCTGACAGCCGGTTTCCGCACTTCCGCCGCGCGACGCGAGGAAGCAGAACTCTCCTCGGATATTCAACGGGAGATCGTGGAGTTCCTCGGTCTTCGCCACGTGCAACATCACTCGGTCGAAGATCTGCCGTACGGCCTACAGAAGCGGGTCGAGCTAGCCCGCGGGCTGGTGACGCGGCCCAAGATCCTGATGCTCGACGAGCCGGTGGCCGGCATGCACAGCGAAGAGAAGCGCGACATGGGCGAACTTATAGTCGAAGCCAAGCGCAAGTGGGGCACCACCATCCTGCTGATCGAGCATGACATGAGCATGGTCATGGGCTTGTCCGACAAGATCATCGTGTTGTCCTTCGGCAAACCGATCGCCGAAGGCACGCCTGAGGAAATCTCCCGCAATCCGGCGGTAATCGAGGCCTACCTCGGCGAAACCGAATTAGAAGGGACGGCCGCCTGACCAGGCGCCGGGAGGAGCAGAAAGACAATGACCCTCATTCTTGACTACAGCGCCCTCGGCATCGCCACAGGCGGACTTTACGCGCTCATCGCGCTCGGGATCATCGTGATCTTCCGGGCCAGCCACACCTTCAACTTCGCCATGGGCGAAATGATGACACTGTCGGCCTATCTCTTCTACACCATTGCCGTCACATATTCCTTTGGGATTGTCGCGGGCCTGATCGCCTCGGCCATCGGCTCGGTCATCGTGGCCCTGCTGATCGAGCGGGCGGTGCTGCGGCCGATGGTTGGCCAGCCCTTCATTGCGATCGTTATGGTTACCTTCGGCGTAGGTAGCGTCATACGCGGGGTGATGAGCCTGATCTGGGGCCCGATGGACCGGCAGGTCCCGGCCCTGTTGGCGCGTGACCCAGTGATGCTGGGCGAGATCTTCATCCCCGGCAAATCCGCCCGGGCATTCGCGATCGCCGTAGTCATCGTCATCTCCCTGATCCTCTACCTGCGCTACTCGCGGGCCGGCATCGCCCTCAGGGCTACGGCGGCGGACCAGATGACCGCCTATTCCATGGGGATCGACGTGCGTCGGGTGATCCAGTTCGCCTGGATCATCGCGGCACTGGCCGGCAGCATCAGCGGCATCATGGTCGCCAACGTGAACTCGCTTACCCCGCATATGGGCCTGATCGTGCTTAACATCCTCTCGGTGATAATTCTCGGCGGGCTGAACAGTATCGGCGGCTGCCTCATCGCGGGCCTCATCATCGGCTGGCTCGAAGCGATGACCGGCCTGTTCCTCGGCGGCGAGTTCCGCGAGATCACCCCTTACATCCTCGTGCTGCTTGTCCTGCTGGTCCGTCCCAACGGCCTGTTCGGCACCAAGGAAGTGGAACGCATCTGATGTCCGACGCCTCCAACAGCACCGACATGACCAAGGCCAACCAGATGACCGGACCCGGCAACATCCGCGCAGCTTCCGTGAAATACGGCATCCTTATCGTCGCCCTGCTGGCTCTGCCGATGATTGCGCCCCCCTTTTGGGTCTATTTCATCGCGATCCTCGGGATCAACGTGATTGCCATCTACGGGCTGAACGTGATGATGGGCTACACTGGGCTCCTGTCGCTCGGCCACGCTGCCTTCATGGGCGTGGGCGCCTACACGGCGGCGCTCGGCCAGATTCACCTCAACCTGCCCTTCTGGCTGTCGATCCCGTTGGCAGGCATCGTCACCGCGGTGATCGGCGTCGGCTTCGGCCTGCCCGCGTTGCGCATCCGGGGGCTCTACCTCGTGATCGCGACGTTGGCGGCGCAGTTCATCCTGATGTTCGTATTCGTGCACTGGACCAGCGTGACCAACGGCGACGTGGGGCTGAACATCGAGCCGGCGAGCCTCTTCGGCTACCGCCTCGCGACCGACACGCAGATGTACTATGTGATCCTCGCGGTGCTGATCGCCTCAACCTTGTTCACCGCGAACGTGATCCGGTCTCGGGTCGGGCGGGCCTTCGTCGCGGTGCGAGAGCGGGACCTGACCGCCGCAGTGCTTGGCGTGAACATCGTCTACTACAAGCTGCTCGCCTTTGCCTTCGGCTCTTTCCTTGCGGGGATCGCCGGCGGGCTCCTGGTCTACTTCAACAGCTTCGTGACGCCCGAGCAGTTCAACCTTCAGGTCTCGATCTTCTTTCTCGCCGCGGTGATCATCGGCGGCCAGGGGTCGATGCTGGGCTCGGTCCTGGGCGCGATCTTCATGACGTTGGTGCCGGAACTCCTGCGCCTCGGCCTGTTGGCCTTCAGCGACGTCTTCGGCTTCGATACCTCGCAGATTCTTGTGCCTTTGCGCGAGACGATCTTCGGCCTGCTGATCGTGACCTTTCTGATCTTTGAGCCACGCGGGATGGCGCACCTGTGGCATCGGGTCCGCAACAGGGTCGTGCCCCGGGAGGAGCACGTGTGATACCGGCCGCCGGCCTTCGGGTCGGTCCGGCACCAAGATGCGCCGCCGGACGGCTGCGCTGAACAAACGGAGGAGGAAAGACCATGAGATATGCAATGAAGGGGCTGGCGGTCGCGATCGCCACGACATTGGGGCTTGCCGGCGCGGCGACCGCCCAGGACGGCGAGCCGATCGTCTGGAGTGTGAACGTCGATCTTTCGGGACCCGCTTCCTACGGCGGCATCCCGCAGGCCGACGGCTTCGAATCCTACGTCGAGTGGCGGAATGCCCAAGGCGGCATCAACGGCCGACCGATCGATCTGACCGTGACCGACACAACCTTTTCGGTCGATGTGGCGGCGGCCAACTTCAGGCGGGCCATGGCCCAGGGCGACGTCAGCTTCGTCTTCGGCGACTCGACCGGGATGATGCAGGCGATCTCGCCCGAGAACAACAGGGAGCACAGGGTGCTGACCGGCGCCGGCTCCTTCGCGTCCGAACTGGCCGACCCCGAGCGCTATCCCTACTACTTCGTCGCCGGCGCCACCTACGGCGACCAGCTGCGCCTGCTCGTGCGGCACATCGCCGAGACCGAGAACGTCGAGGACGTGCGACTCGCGATCATGCACTCCACCATCTCTCTGGGGCGCGACGGGATCGAGGATGCCCGCGAAGAGGCCGAGGCCCTGGGCATCGAGATCGTCGAAATCCAGCAGAGCAACTTCGTCGAGGCGGATGTCAGCACATTCGCCCTTGGCCTGCGTGCCGCACGCCCGACCCACGTCATCTTTCACGGCTACTCGTTCGCGGTGTGGCCCGAGACGATCCGCCTGATGCAGGACTTCGGCATGGGCGACATCACCTTCATGACCACGATGTGGCAAAACGAGTACGAGAAGCTCGAAGAGCTAATCGACGTAGCCAACGGTCTGGTGATGATCAAGGTATTCGAGACCGACACCAATCTCGGAGAAGGCGAGATGATCGACGTCATCGAGCAGATCCACATGGAACGGGACCCCGACTTCGACGGCAATGTCCGGCTCGGGTTCATGGATGGCTGGTTCAACGCCATGATGGCTGCCCAGGCGACTGAGGACGTGCTCAACGCCGGGCTGGAGCTGACCGGGGACAACCTCGTCGCTGCGCTCGAGGCGCTCGAGGATTGGGACACAGGCGGCCTGATCGGCATACCGGTGGACTTCGCCGGCCACGAGGTCGGCGTCGGCCAGGTCATCCAGTGGAACGTCGCCGAGGACGGCACCCTGTCGTCCGAAGCAATCTCCGACTGGATCGAGGTCGAGTAAGACCATGTCGGCCGCTCTCGAAATCAAGAACCTCGAAGTCTTCTACCAGGGCACCATCAGTGCTCTGGTCGGGCTAAACCTGACCGTTCCGGAGGGTGCCATCGTGGCCCTCCTCGGAGCCAACGGGGCCGGCAAGACCACCACTCTCAAGGCCATCTCGGGGTTCCTGCCGCTCGAGAGCGGCCACATTGCCGGCGGCGAGATCCGCATCGCCGGCGACAACGCCAAGAAGCGCGCGCCGCACGACATCGTGCGGCGCGGCACCTTTCAGGTCCGTGAGGGCCGGCACGTCTTCGCGACGCTGACCGTGGAGGAAAACCTCATCGCCTCGACCTTCGCCCGCAAATCGGTGCGCAGGCGGGCTGATGCCTTCGAGGAGGTCTACACCTACTTCCCGATCCTGAAGGAGCGCCGCCATCAGCAGGCGGGGTTCCTGTCTGGCGGCGAACAGCAGATGCTCGCCATCGGCCGGGCGTTGGTGGCCGAGCCCAAGCTTATCCTGCTCGACGAGCCCTCCCTGGGGCTTGCGCCGATGATCGTAAAGAACATCTTCGAGATCATCAGCCGCATCAACCGCGAGAAGGGAGTCTCGATGCTGCTTGTGGAGCAGAACTCGGTCATTGCCCTGAAATACGCCAGCTATGGCTACGTCATCGAAACCGGCCTCAACGTGCTCGAGGGCAGTTCGGAAGAGCTGCGCAGCAACAGCGACATCCAGAGATTCTACCTCGGCCTTGAAACCGGGGTGGCCAACCCCTGAACCGCCCTGCAGGCGCTGCCCCGACTGGCCCCGATGCCGCCACACCGGGTCTTTTTCTTTTGGTTTGAGGGGGGCGCGGGCCCTGCCCGCCGGACATGTATTCGAAGCGAAAGGAATCTGGGGAATGCGGCGCGCGTGCTGACACGCCCTGGAAAAAAGGGCCGCACCCCGGGTGGGAGGCGCGGCAAGTCCGATATAGCGGAGGAGCGGTTCAGTAGAGCGAGATGCCCACCGACCGGCCTCCGTCCAGGGTCAGGATCTGCCCGCTGACGTTGCGCGTCCGCGGATCGGCGAAAAAGGCGATGCCGTTGGCGATGTCCTCGGGCTGGCCAAGCATCTTCGTCGGCTGCTTGGCGATCAGTTCCTCTTGCCGCTCTGGCGTGAGCGACCGAAACATCTCGGTCTCGATCAGCCCCGGCGCGATGGCGTTGACCATAATCCGGCGACCGGCGAGGTCCATGGACATTGACCGGGTCAGCCCGATCACGCCGGCCTTGGAGGTCCCGTAGGCGGCGTGGGCGTAGCCTGCGAGATAGGCGCGCGAGGCGATGTTGATGATCCGCCCGTCCTCACCCATCCGCTTGATCGCCTCCTGTGACATGACGAAGGTGCCGATCACATTCACCTCGTACATCTTCCGGAAATCGTCCTCGGTATGGGCATCGAATTTGCCATCCCAGAAGATGGCGGCGTTGTTGACCAGCACGTCGAGCCGGTCGAGGCCGCCAATGAGGGCGCTGACGGCCGCCCTGTCGGTAATTGAGAGGACGGCCGTCAGCGCGTCGGTCCGCTCGGGCAGCGCGCCGAGAGTCTCGTTCAACGGCGCTTCCTTGAGGTCGACGAGGACCAGCCTATAGCCTTCCTCTGCCAGCCGTAGGGCGGCGGCGCGACCGATGCCGCCACCGGCGCCGGTGACAAGGGCGCGGCGTCCGGTGCCCGGCCCGCTCATGCGCTCTGATCCCAGTCGACAGGCAGCACGAAGGTCTCGGTCAGCCCGCCGTCGACTGTCAGAACATGCCCGTTCATGTACCCCGAAGCGCGCGAGGCCATGAAGGCGACGACGCCGCCGGCCTCTTCAGGCTCCCCCCAGCGGTTCAGCGGGATACGGTTCGAAACCCCACGCTCGTAGCCCGGTTTGGCGAGGATCGGCTCGTTGATCTCGGTCGTGAAGTAGCCAGGCGCCATCATGTTGACGGTGACCCCATCCGGCCCCAGTTCCGCCGCCAGCGCCCGGGTCATCCCGGCGACGCCATGCTTGCTGGCGGTGTAGGCGGTGACGTTCTCCCGCCCTACCACGGCGAGCGCCGAGCCGATGTTGACGATGCGTCCGTAGCCTGCCTTGCGCATGTGGCGCGCGGCCTCTCGGCAGAGCAGGTAGGTGGCGTTCACGTTGGTACGGAAGACCCGGTCCCACGTCTCTACCGTCGCCTCGTGCAGCGGTTCCCAGGCGTTGATGCCGGCGTTGTTGACGAGGATGTCGAGCCGTCCATCGGCTGTCGTGACCTCTTCGACCGCGGCGAGGCAGGCCTGGCTGTCGGCCAGGTCGAAAGGTAGCGCCACAGCGTCGATCCCTTCGTCCCTGAGCCGGGCGACCACGGCCTCCAGCCGCTCCACCCCGCGGGCGGTCAGGTAGACTTTTGCGCCGCTTTCGCCGATGGCGCGGGCCATCTCGTAGCCGAGACCGCGGGAGGCGCCGGTGACGATGGCAACCTGCCCCTCAAGTGAGAAACGATGTGTCATGAGTGCCCCCTTCAGACCGCGAGTTCGAATTTGAAGCTGGCCTGGATGCCGCCGTCGACGTGGATCACCTGGCCGGTGGTGAAGCTCGAGGCCCCGGAGGCCAGGTAGATCAGCGTGCCGACGAGTTCGGCGGGATCACCCCAGCGCTCCATCGGCGTCACGCCGCTGACCGCCTCGGCGTAGCCGGGCTTCGCGGTCAGACTGCTGTTGATGTCCGAAGCGAAGTAGCCCGGCGCGATTACGTTGGCTGTGATCCCGTCGCGGCCCAGCTCGGCGGCCAGCGACCGGGTCAGCCCGACAATGGCGGATTTTGAGGCGCAGTAGGCGTGCAGCTTTGCCCGCCCCACGGTCGACAGGACCGAGCCGATGTTGATGATCCGCCCGCCCTCGCCGCGCGCGCGCATGTCGTTCGCGCAGGCCTGGGACATCACGAAGCTGGCCTTCACGTTGGTGTCGAGGATGTCCTGCAGGGTCTCTTCGCTACTCTGTTCCAGCGGTTCCCACGCGATGATGCCGGCGTCGTTGACGCATATGTCGACCCGGCCGTGCGCGGAGACGACCTTCCGCACCGCGGCCTTGATTGCATCGGTATCCTTCAGATCGACGGGCAGGACGGTCGCGGCGCCCCCGGCGGCCTCGACCTGGCCCGCCACATCCTTCAACTTTTCCTCGTCGCGGGCCACGAGCACGACATGTGCCCCCGCCTCGGAGAGCCCGAGCGCCATGTGACGTCCGAGGCCGCGGCTGGCGCCGGTGACGATCGCCACCTTGCCCCTCACGGAGAACATATCCATGTGGTTTCCTCCCATATTGTCCGGACAGGTCAGGCTGCACCGTAGAGACGGCGCAGCGTCACCTTGTCAATTTTGCCATTCGGCAGTTTGTCGATTTCCTCTACGAACTGGACGTGGCGGGGTTTCTTGTAGCTGGCGATGCGGGTGCGACAGTGGGCGATGAGCTCTTCGGCGGTCAGCGGTGCCACCCCCTTGCGCAGAGAGACGATGGCCTTGACCGCCTCTCCCCACTCGTGGTCGGACACCGCGATCACCGCCGCCTCGTAGACGGCGGGATGGTGCATCAGCGCCTCCTCGACCTCGCGGGAATAGATGTTCTCGCCGCCCGAAATCACCATGTCCTTCTTTCGGTCGACGAGATACAGGAACCCCTCGTGGTCGAGTCGGCCCATGTCCCCGGTATGGACCCAACCATCGCGCAGGGTGTCGAGAGTGGCGCCATGGTTGTTCCAGTAGCCCTTCATCCGGGCCGGCGAGGTCAGGAGGATCTCTCCGACGTCGCCCTGCGGCACCTCGTTGCCATCGTCATCGACGATCTTGACCCCGACCCGCGGCGAGGGCTGGCCGACCGAACCGAGGATCTCACGGTCCCGGTCCGTGCCGTCGGGCCGGTGCTGGTGGGTCAGAAGCGTGGTCCCCGGCCCTTCTGTCTGGCCGAACTGCTGCTGGAAGACGGGCCCCATCAGCTTCAGCCCCTTGCGCAGGACAGTGAGCGGCATGGGCGCGGCGGCGTAGACGACCATGCGTAGTTGGCTGAGGTCGGTGGTCGCGACCTCGGGCGCCTCGAGCAGGGTCTGGATCATCGTCGGCGCCATGTGCGTGACGGTTATCTTCTCGTCCTCCAGGGTCCGCAGCACGGCCAGCGGCTCGAACCCCCTCTGAACCACCACCGTTCCCGCCCGCCAGTGCTGAGCGTTCTGGATGATCTTCGCTCCAATGTGGAACAGCGGCATCATGATGAGCAGCCGGTCGTCCGGCCCGTTGCGCTGGTCGGACCCCAGGATCTCGGCGCCCGCAACCGACCCTTCCTGGGTCAGCATCACGCCCTTGGGCTTGCCCGTCGTACCGGAGGTGTAGATCAGGTAGACGATGTCCTCGGGGCGCGCGCGATAGGGCAGATCGTCCGGATCACCAGTGGCGAGCAGGGCCTCGTAGCCCTGCGCCTCCCCGTCCGGTCCGTCAATGCAAACGTAGTGCTCCACCTTGGGCAGTTGGGGCTGCATCTCGGCCACCGCCTCGGCGTAGTCGGCCTCGTAGATCAGAACCGCCGCGCCGCCATCGCCTATGATATGCAACATCTCGGGAACGGCGAGCCTCCAGTTGACCGTCGCGGCGATGAGGCCCGACAACTCGATTGCGCCGTAGAATTCGTGATACTCGAGCCGGTTCTGCGAGAGGATCGCCACCCGGTCCTGCCGCCTGAGGCCCAGCCGGGCGAGGGCCGAGGCCAGCCGGGCGGCCCGGTCCCGGAACTCGGCATGGGTCACGCGCCGGTCCTGCCAGACAAAGGCGGTCTGCTCGGGATACTTGACGGCGTTTGCCTCGATCATGTCGCCGAGGGTGGCGGCGGTCTGCGGGTCCATCGGTTCTGTCCTATTCGCTGTCCGGATCGAAATGAGGCTTGCGCTTGTCGCGGAAGGCTGCGAGGCCCTCGGCGAAATCCGCGCTGGCAAAGCAGACCGGCTGGGCCGCGGCCTCGAAGTCCATAACCGTCTCGGCGCTCTGGTGATGCTCCAGCATCCGCTTGGTCAGCCCCATGGCGAGCGAGGGCTGCCGGGCGAGCCGCTCGGCCCGGGCCATGGCCGCCTCGGCGACTGTGCCGTCGGGAACCACTTCGTCGGCGAGACCGATCTGCGCCGCCTCCTCGCCGCTGACGGTCTGCCCGTAAAGCAGCACGTCCTGCGCCCGCCCAAAGCCTATCCGCCGGGGCAAGGTATGGGCGATCCCGAAATCGGGGACGAGGCCGACGCGGAAGAAGTTGAAGCCTAGGCTCGCCCCGTGCCCCATGACGATGGTATCTGCGGTCAGGACCAGCCCGGCCCCGGCGCCCACGGCGTATCCCTCGACCTCAGCGATGATCGGCTTTTCTGCGGCCAGAAGCCTGCGCACCAGGGGATGCGCCGCGACGATGCGTCGGCGCCCGGCCTTGGGGTCGGTGAGCGCATCCATGCGGGAAAGGTCCCCCCCGACAGAGAAGTTCGGCAAGGCCGAGGCGATGATGAGGACCCGCGCCGCCGGGTCTGCCAGAAGTTCCGCCAGCGCCTTCTCCAAAGGTCCGCGCAGGCGGACGCCCATGGCATTGCGTCCCTCGGGATCGTTGAGCACTATCCGCACGATCCCGCGCGTATGGCGTACGATCTCTACTAGTGCCATGGTCTCCTCCCAAGCTCTTGCATTACCAACTTACACGCTCCATCAAATCTAACAATAGTTAGAATCTTACATATGATCGATTTTTGGGAAATCCCGGTTCCCTCAGTGCCGTTGACGAGTTAATGCTGACAAATTGAAATCGGGAAATTGTTCAAAGAAGGCCCCGTATGGCACGTCAACTTTCGAAGTCCGAGGAATCGCAGAAGCGGGTTCTCGACGCGGCTGCCAGAATCTTCCGCGACAACGGATACGCTGGAACGACGATGCGCGCCATCGCCGATGCGGCGAACCTCAAGGCCGGCAGCATCTACTATCACTACAAGTCCAAGGACGAACTGATCGCGGCGATGCTGGACCTCGGCATCACCGCGGTCATCACCTCGGTAGAAGAGACGTTGGAAACCCTGCCCGACGATGTCTCGGGCCGCGAAAAGATCGAATGCGCGATCCGCGCCCACATCAGCGCGATCATCGCCCACGGCGACTACACGCTGGCGACGCGGCGTGTTTTCGGCCAGGTGCCCGAGGAGATCCGCCAGCAGAATCTGCGCCTGCGGGACCACTACGGGGCGATCTGGCAGGACATCCTGAAGCAGGCGAAGGAGCGGGGCGAACTCCGGCAGGACGCCAACACCACGCTTGCCCGCCTGTTCATCCTGGGCGCGCTGAACTGGACCGCCGAGTGGTTCAGTCCCAAGGGCGGCCGTAGCATCGACGAGGTGGCGCGGGAGTTCGGCCTGATCGTCTGCAGCGGCCTTTTCGCCGAGGACTAGGTGCAGCGTCAGGCGGCCCACGCGACCTGAGCCGCGTAGCGCCCCGACCTCAGATGTCGCGGCCGATCAGGTGGTCCGAGATAATCCGCTTCTGGATTTCCGAGGTGCCCTCGAAGATCTTGGTCAGCCGCGCATCACGCCAGTGCCGTTCCACTGCGTTGAGCGTGGTGTAGCCGCCGCCGCCGAGGATCTGAAGCGCCTCGCTGGTCACCCGCTCGGACATCTCAGAGGCGAAGAGCTTAACCATCGAGGCCTCCCGGTCGCAGCGCACGCCGCTGTCGATCTTGCGGCAGACCGAATACATCAGCGCCCGGGCGGCCTCAATCTCGGTCGCCATGTCGGCGATCTTGAACCGGATCGCCTGAAAGTTGCCGATGGCCTGTCCGAACTGGCGGCGTTCCCTGGAATAGGCGATGGCATCGTCGAGCGCGGCCTGCGCCAGCCCGATCGACCGCGCGGCGGTATGGGCGCGAGCAGTCTCGAGCCCGGCGGTGGCGAGGTAGAAGCCCCTGCCCTCCTCGCCGACCATCGCATCGGCAGGCACGCGGCAGCCATCGAAGGACAGCTCGAAGGTCTTCCAGCCGTGGTAGCCGATCTTGGGGATCGGGTTGCCGGTCACGCCCTGCGGCAGCTCTCCGCGCGGTTTCTCCACCATGAAGGCTGAAATGCCGCGGTGCCGCTTCTCAGGATCCACCTTTTCGTCGGTACGGGCGAAGACGAGAATGAAGTCGGCCCCGTCAGCAAAGGTACACCAGTACTTGGCGCCGGTGATCTCGTAGTCGTCGCCGACCTTCTTCGCCCGGCACGAGATGCTGGCCACGTCAGAACCGGCGTTGGGCTCGGACAGGGCGAAGGCGCCGAGGTATTCGCCCGCGGCCATGCGCGGCAAGTAGGCGTCTTTCTTGTCATCGGGCAGCGATTTCAGCGCGCCGATCAGCGCGTTGCCCCGGGCGATCAGGCTGGCCACGGACATCCAGCCGCGAGCCAACTCTTCGGCGACGACGCAGTATTCCAATGCCCCGAGGCCGAGACCGCCATGCTCTTCCCCGATCAGGATGCCAAAAAGGCCAAGCTCGCCCATCTGGTCGATGATCTCGCGCGGGATGTCACCCTTAACTGGATCGAGCCGGTCGGCGGCGGGCCGGACCATGTCGCGTGTGAAGGACCGCGCCATGTCCTGGATCATCAGTTGTTCTGCGGTCAACTCGCTCATGCGGATGCCTCCTTGGGCAATTGCCCCTGACCCAGAGATCGGCCGCCGTCGACGATCAGCACCTGGCCGGTGATGTAGGTGTTCTCGGCCGCCGCGAGGAAAGAGACGGCGCGGGCGATGTCATCAGGCTGGCCGATGCGGCCGAGTAGCTGCCAGGCCAGCATCTTCTGCTGCATTTCCTCGTTCATGTAGTGAAGCATCTCGGTGTCGACGACACCGGGCGCAACCGCGTTCACCTTGATATCGCGCGGCGAGAGGTCGATTGCCATCGAGCGGGTCAGTCCCACGACCGCCGCCTTGGAGGCGGCGTAGTGGGCCATGTTCGGCGCGCCGTTGAAGCTGCGCGAGGCAATGTTCACGATCCGCCCGCCATCCTTCATCGCCCGCGCGCCCTCCTGGCTGACGAGGAATGTGCCGAGCACGTTGACATCGAAGTTGGACCGGAAGTCCTCTTCGGTAAGCTCTTCGAAGGGGTGCGTCCCGGTGATGGCGGCGTTGTTGACGATAGCGTCGAGCGGCCCCTCGGCGGCGCAGATCGCGGCGAGCGCGGCCCGGTCGCGGATGTCGCAAAGGTGCGGGCGGCAGGCTTTGCCCAGTTCGGTGCCGAGCTGCTGAACCTCTTCCAGCACATCGAGGGCCACGACCCTGTAGCCATCAGCGACGAGACGCCGCGCGATGCCGGCACCGATCCCGCGCGCGGCCCCGGTGACGAGGGCGGTTTGTCGGCCGGGCTGGGTCATGGGGCGGTCTCCGTGAGATTGAGGATGTCATGCAGCCCGGTGCGGCCGCCAAAGCCGAGAATCGCGCCTTTCAGCTCCGCCGTCCGCCCGGTGCCGAGGATAGGCGTGACCAGCGCGTCGAATTTGGTCGAAAGCTTGCGTTCCTGGTCCCCGAGGTCGCGGTTCGGCAGTCCGGCGTCGTGGCTGGCGGTATAGGTCCGGCTTCCGGCCCGAATGCTGACCTGTCCCTCGGCCCCGCCCATCTGGGTCGAGAATTCGACCGTGGTGGCGTCGCGCAGACGGACCAGTTCGGGGTCCCGCGTCAGTTCGTCTGTGTAGACCGCGATCCCGGAGGTGTCCCACCCCGCCAGCGCCATGGCGGCGGTAAGCTTCAGGCTGAACTTGGCCTCGAGCCCGGTCGCCGGGCTGGCTATGTTGCAGACCCGGTCGCTGCCTGGGGCGACGGTGATGGTTATCGTTTCGATCATCGCCGGGGCGATCCCGTGGTCCTGCCGCAACCTGCTCGCGGCCTCGATGGCGCCATGGGTGAGGTAGCAGGCGGCGTGGTACTTGAAGAGATTGGCGCGCAAGTGGGCGTCGGCAGATTTGTCGGCCATCGCCTCCGCTGCGTTGAAGTCGGTGCTCTGTGTCGCGGCGAAGCCCTGTTCGCACTCCAGCGCATCGGGCCGGGCGGTGAACCCACGCGCGGCGAGCTGCGCCGCGAGTAACCCGTTCTGCGCGGCACGGCCGGCGTGCAGTGGCTTGGCCATCGTTCCGAACATGGACTTGAGCCCCGCGCCCATCGTCGCGGCGAGTCCCATGGCGACGGCCGTTTGCGCGGCGCTCAGCCCCATCAGGCGGGCGACCCCGGCGGCAGCGCCGATGCTGCCGGCGGTGGCGGTGACGTGAAAGCCATGGGCGTAGTGCGCGGGGGCGACCAGGACCCCGACCCTACAGACCACGTCGTAGCCCGCCGCGAAGGCCTCGATCAGCGCATCCGCGCTCGCACCCTGACCCTCGGCCACGGCCAGGAGGGCGGGCAGGATCGCGACTGTCGGGTGCCCGACGAAGGCCATGTTCACGTCGTCGTAGTCGAGCGCGTGGGACGCGGTCCCGTTGATCACCGCGGCGTTGAGGACGGAGGTCCGGCCGCGCGCGCCGAAGAGGGTCGCTGCAGGCGCTGCGCCCTCGGCCAGCAACGTCTCGGCGAGGATGCGGGTCGCGGGTTCGGCTGCACCTGGCAGGGTGACCGCGATCCAGTCGAGGATGCAGTGGCGCACCACCTGCCGGCCCTCGGACGACAGATCGTCAAGCGACAGTCGGGCGGCCCGCTCGGCGAGCGAGCGCGTCACTGCTGGACGGGGCTGATCGGTCGCCATGGTTCAGGCCTCCTCCGGGTCCGGGTCGGCGTGGTCGACCCTCAGGGCTTGCTTGTCGATCTTGCCGCTGGGCAGCTTGGGCAGCGCGTCGACGAAGACCACCGACTTCGGCTTCTTGTAGCCGGCGATCTGCGTCTTGCAGTGGGCGATCAGTTCGTCCGGCGTCACCTCGCCCTTCCGGACGACGATGGCGCGGACGGTCTCGCCCCAGTAGTTGTGCTTGACGCCGATCACCGCACATTCGTCCACTGACGGGTGGGTGGCCAGCGCCTCCTCGACCTCGCGGGAATAGATGTTCTCACCGCCCGAGATGATCATGTCCTTCTTACGGTCCACGAGGTAGACAAAGCCCTGCTCGTCAACATAGCCAAGGTCGCCGGTCCGGTACCAGCCTCCGCGGAGCGCCTCGATCGTGGCGGCCGAGCGGTTCCAGTAACCGGTCATGTGGGTCGCTGTCCTGGTGGCGATCTCGCCCGGCGTGTTCGGCGGCATCTCGTTGTCCTCATCGTCGAAGATGCGGAGCTCGACGTTTGGGGCGGCTTGCCCGATGGAGCCGAGACGTTTGACCTGCTCGGGCGTCCCGTCGGGCTGGTGCTGGCGCTTGTGCAGGGTCGTCCCCCCGCCCTCGGTCATGCCATAGAGCTGTAGAAAAACCGGCCCGAAGACATCGAGCCCCCGGCGCAGGAGCGGCACCGGCATCGGCGCCGCGGCGTAGCAGATCGTGTGAAGCGTGGAGGTGTCGGCCTCCCTCACCCCCGGGACACCCAGGACCGCGTGGACCAGCGTCGGCGCGAGGTGGCTGATGGTGATCCGCTCCCTGGCCATGGTGGCGACGATCTCGGCCGCGTCGAAGCTGTAGTGGAAGACCACCGTCGCCCCGCGCAGGTGCGCGCCGAGTTGCAGAAAACGCGAGCCGACGTGGAAAACGGGCATAACCAGCTGCATCCGGTCGCTGACCAACACCCCGATCTCGGTCGCCATGAGCTGGGCGACAGCGATCTCGGCCCGATGCGAACGCATGACGCCCTTGGGCCGGCCCGTGGTGCCCGAGGTGTAGATGATGTGCAGAAGGTCGTCGGGCTCGGGCCGCTGCGGGGCGCCCTTTGCATCGCCCGTGGCGACGACTTCCTCGTATGACAGAGCCCAGTCCGGGGCTGGCCCGCCGAAGCAGATGTAGTTCTCCACGTGGGGCAGCTCGCCCCGCATTCGGTCCACCGCATCGGTGTACTGCGCCTCGAAGCAGAGCACCTTCGGCAGGGAATCGGTCAAGATCCACAGCATCTCGGGAACGGCGAGGCGCCAGTTGACTGTAGCGACAATGTAGCCCGAAAGCTCGGCCGCGGTGTAGAGTTCCATGAACTCGCGGGTGTTCTGGGACAGGACCGCAACCCTGTCCTGCAGCCGGACGCCCAGCTTGTGGATTCCCGAGGCGATCCGCTGGCACCGGCCGAAATGCTCGGCATAGGTGATCCGCGTCTTACCAAGGACCCAAGCTTCCTCGGCCGGGAATTTCCAGGCGTTGTTCCGCCAGATGTCGCCTATGGTGTCGATCATGCCAGTCTCCTCCTCGCTGCCAAGACATCAGGCCTTGGGCAACCCCATGCGGTTGGCGATGTTGTTCTTCTGGATCGCGGTCGAGCCGCCGATGATCGGCATCAGCAGCATGTCGCGGACATAGCGCTCCATGTCGAAGCCACGGGCGTAACCGTAGGCGCCGAGGATCTTCTGGCAGGTCAGCACGATCTCGAGGCCAAGCTCGCAAACCTGCATCTTTGCCATCGAGGTCTCGACGCTGCAGGGCAGGTCATTGTCGGCGAGCCAGCAGCCCTTGTAGAGCAAGAGCCGCGCCATCGCGAGCTTGGTCTGCACCTCGACCAGCATGTGCCGCACCGACTGGAAGGAACAGATCCGCTGGCCGAACTGGCGGCGCTCCTGCGCGTAGTCCCAAGCGTCGTCCACCGCCTGCGCGGCGATGCCGAGGGCCATGGCGGCGACCTCGAGTTTCTCGACCTCGAGCGCCGGCCCGACGAGGCGGGTCCAGCCGTTGTTCCAGCCGTCCTCCTCACCGATGACGTTCTGAAAGGGCACCTTCACATCGGTAAAGCTGACATCGTTGGTCTGAAGCCCCCGCGCCCCGATCGCCGGGATGTGCGTCAGGCTGACCCCCGGCGCATCCGGCGGGATCAGCACCAGGCTGAGGTTCTTGTGGCGCGCGTCCTCAGGGCCGGTGCGGACCAGCGCGTAGATGTAGTCGGCGATCTCGGCGCCCGAGCACCAGCGCTTACTCCCGTTGATGACGACCGAGTCGCCCCGGCGCTCGGCCCTGGTCTTGACGCTGGCGAGGTCACTGCCCACGTCCGGCTCGGACAGGCCGTATGCGAACAGCAGCTCGCCAGCGGCGAGTTTCGGCAAAAGCCGCGTCTTCTGCACCTCGCTGCCCGAGGCGAGGATGTTCATCGACCCGTAGCAAGCGTTCATCAGGTAGATGGTGGCAATCACCATGGACCGGCGCGAGAGCTCTTCGACCGTGACCATGGTGCCGAGGATGTCGCGACCGATTCCACCGTATTCCTCGGGGACGGTCATTTTGCAGACGCCCATCTCGCGGATCGGGTCGATAAGGGCTCGAGGCACCCGGTCCTCGGCGTCCCACTGCGCCATCTGCTCGCGCGTTGCGTGCTTGTCGAGCATCCGGCGGATGCTCTCGCGGAGCATGGTGATGTGATCGGGTTCCGAGAAATCCATCGGTCTCTCCTGTTGCGGCGGGCCCGGCACCGGCGTGGGACGTCGCCCGCCTGCGGCTGTCATTCGCCGGTGAAGATCGGCTTGCGCTTCTGTTCGAAGGCCTCGACCGCCTCGGCGTGGTCCTTGGTGCCGTTCGACAGCGCCTCGTAGGCCATGCAGGTGTCCATCATCGAATGGGCCAGCTGCTTGAGGCCGATGTTGACGGCGGTCTTGGTCCACTTGATTGACTTCATTGCGCCGCGGTTCAGCTTGTCGACGAAGGCGTCGACCGCTTCGTCCAGCTGCTCCGCCGGGACCGCCCGGTTGATGAGACCCATCTGAGCCGCCTCGGGCGCCGAGATAAGATCGCCCGTCATCAGGTATTCCTTGGCCCGGGCATAGCCAATCAGCTGCGGCCAGATCACGGCGCCGCCGTCGCCAGCGGCGAGGCCAACCTTGACGTGTGGGTCGCCGAAGCGGGCGTGGTCGGCGGCGATGATCATGTCGCAGAACAACGCGATAGTCGCGCCGAGTCCGACGGCATCGCCGTTTACCTTGGCGATCAGGATCTTCTCGCAGTCGAGCAGACCGAAGACGATCTTCTTGGCTTCAAGGATTGAGGTCTCGAAGAGCGTCGGCACGTCCAGCATCTTGCGCATCCCGCCGATGTCCCCGCCGGCCGAGAATGCACGTCCGGCGCCGGTGATGACCACGACGTCGACGTCATGGTCCATGCCGATGTCGTAGACCGCGCGAGAGGTCTCCTCGTGCATCTCCTCGGTCATGGCATTGAGCACGTCGGGCTTGTTGAAGGTCCAGGTCAGGACACGGCCCTTCTTCTCGAAGGTCATGTCCTTGTAGCCGGAATAGTCCACCATGGTTCAGTCTCCTTTTTGGGGTTCTCGCCGGGTGTCGGAGCCGACCACCAGCGCATCGAGAATGACGAGGCCGTCCGGCATCAGCCGCACGGGGTTGAGGTCGATGGTCTCGAGGCTGCCGGCGTTCGCGGCGGCGAACTCGGACACCCAGACGAGAAGGTCGGTCAGCGCCGAGAGGTCGGCCCCCGCCGCCCCCCGCACCCCGTCCAGCAGGGCCCTGCCGCGGATCTCGTCCACCATGGCCCGCGCCTCGGAGGGGCCGAAGGGAGCGAGCCGGAAGGAGACATCCTTCAGCACCTCCACGTGGATGCCGCCCAGCCCAAACATCACTGCCGGGCCGAAGACCGGATCGCGGCTGACACCGACGATGGCCTCAATTCCCTCCGGGGCCATGGGGGCGACGATGACCCCTTCAATCCTTGCGTCCGGGGCCTTGTCCGCGGCGCTGGCGATTAGCGTGTCATAGGCCTCTCCGGCCGCTTCGGATCCGTCCACGCCGACAATGACGCCGCCCATCTCAGTCTTGTGAAGTATGTCCGGCGAAGCGATCTTCATCACCACCCTGCCCCCGCGGGCCGCCATCGCCGCCTCTCGGGCGCTGGTGGCCAGTGTCTCGAGCGGCAGCGGCAATCCGGCATCGCGCAGGAGCGCCTTGGAGGCATGCTCAGACAGCGCGCCGGGGCGAAGCCCGGCCGCGGCGGGCAGTGCCGCGCCGCCCTCCTCGGGCCGGTCCCAGGCTCGGGCGATCCATGCCAGCGCGCCGAGGGCCTGAACCGCGCGGTCCGCGTCCTCAAACACCAGGAATCCCGCCGCCTCGTAGTCGCGGATCATGTCTTCGGGCCCGATCATCTCGAGCGCTACGATGCGGTCCGAATACCGCTCGCAGCCGGCCATGATCGCCTGTTTAAGAGGAACGGCCAGCGTCCTCGTCATCGGCAGGGTCGAAAAGAACCCGAGCAACATGTCGTAGCCGCCCTGCTCCAGCATGACTTCCATGTTCCGCGACAGCAGGGACATGTCGTTGAGCGCCTGCGCCGTAGTGTCGACCGGGTTGTCCACGGTGGCGAAAGGTAGCAGTTCCTGAAGCACCCTGGCGGCCTCGGCGGGCATGGGGGCCACATCGAGGTGATTGCGTTCGGCGGCGTCAGAGATCAGTACCCCCGCTCCACCGGAAAGCGTCACCACACCCAGCGTGTCCCCCTTGGGGAACACGCCCCCGGCGCATGCATAGGCGACATCCACCTGTTCCTCCGTCGTCGTCGCCCGGTAAACGCCGTGCTGGCGGAAGAGCGCGTCGTAGATCGCATCCGACCCGGCGAGAGAGGCGGTGTGAGACGAGGCGGCGCGCGCGCCCACCTCGGACCGACCGACCTTCATCATCACCACCGGTTTGCGGTTGCGGCGGGCGAGATCGAGCGCAGCGCGGAAGCGGGAACCGTCGCGGACACCCTCGACATAGGCCATGATGACCTTTACATCCTCGCGCCCCGCCATCCATTCGAGCGCCTCGGCGACGTCGATGTCGGCCTCGTTGCCGGTAGTCATCCAGTAGGTCACGCCCAGGCCCCGCATCCGGGCCAGCGTGGCGATGTGACTGCCGTATGCGCCGGATTGGCTGACGATGCCGACCGGGCCGGGCGCGGGCTTGTCGCGGTCGAGGGACTGGGTGAATGTCCCGAAGAAGCCGACGGAGGAGTTGAAGATGCCAAGGCAGTTTGGCCCGAGCAGCCGGAGGCCACCCGCGCGGGCCACCTCAACTATCCGATCCTGAAGGGCCCGTCCCTCATCGCCGCTTTCGGCATAGCCGGCGGAGCAGACGATGGCGGCCTTCACCCCTGCGGCGACGCAGTCGCGCACCGCCTGCTCGGTCCCGGCGGCGGGCACGAAAAGCAGGGCCACGTCCGGCACTTCGGGCAGCTCGGCGAGGACGGGATAGGCTTTCAGCCCCTGAATCTCGTCCCGCTTGGGATTTACCGGGTAGATTCGACCGGTGTAGTCGCCCTCCAGCAGGTAGCGCACCGCGCGACCCGAGATCCGGTTGGGATCGCTCGACGCACCGATGATCGCGACGGAGTCGGGGCTCATCAAGTGATCGAGTCCGGTCTGGGGTGCCCTTTCGGTCATGTCTTTCATCCTGCCCTCTCTCAGAACTTCGGCCCGTGCTTCAGTAGGTCCCGCGCCACGGTGCGGCGCTGTATTTCCGTCGTCCCGTCGGGGATGCGCATGGTGCGGGTAAAGCGAAACCCGGCCTCGAGGCGCAGCTCGTTGGTCAGCCCCATGCCGCCATGCACCTGCATCGCACGGTCAAAGACCCTGTGCGCGGCCTCGGTGCAGTGCCACTTGACCATCGACAGCTCGCACAGGGCGCCCTCGCCCCGTTCCAGCCGCCGGGCGGCGTCGAGGAGCATCGTCTCGGCGCTGTAGATGTCGAGCGCGCTGTCGGCGATCAGGGTCTGCACCGGACCGTGCTGGCCAATGATCTGGCCGAAGGTCTTGCGCGTGTTCGCATAGTCCACCGACTGGTTCAGCGCCCAGCGGGCAAGGCCGATGCAGGTGGCCGACAGGCCGAGGCGTCCGGTGTTCACACCGGTCATGGCGACACGCAGTCCCTCGTCCACGGGGCCGAGCCGATGACTGTCGGGAACGCGCAACCCGTCGAAGGACAGGATGCCGATCTCGGCCCCTAGCTCGCCCATGGTCGGGATCGGCGCGACCACCTCGAACCCTGGCTGATCGGCATTCACCAGAAAGCCTGTAATACCGCCCTTGCGGGCGGCCGCCTTCTCGGGGTCGGTGACGGCGAAGACCATGACATGATCGGCGTAAGGGCCGTTGGTGATCCACTGCTTGGTGCCGGTCAGCACCCAGTCGTCGCCGTCCCGGACCGCGCGGGACGTCATGGCGAAGACGTCCGATCCCGCATCCGGTTCGCTAAGCGCGAAGGCGGAGGTCGTCGCGCCCGAAGCGAGGCCCGGCAGGTAACGACCGTGCAGCGATGGGTCGAGATGGATCAGCACCGGCGACAGCCCGTTGGTGAAGGGCGAGGGAATCACCACCGGATGCACCAACACCCTGCCCGGACCCGCCGCCTCGGACAGGACTGCGTTGAGGTAGGCCGTGGCCACCGGGCCAAGCCCCTCGCCGCCCAGCGCCTCGGGGCCAAACATCGTGTAGAAACCGGCCTCGGCGCTTTTGCGACGCACCTCGGCCCTGAGTGCAAGAACCTCGGGGGCGTAGCGGCCGATCTCGTCGTAGACGCTACGCTGGCTCGCCAGCAGCCGGGCGTTCGCCGTTTCCAGCGGCACAACTTCAGCGGAGAGAAAGCGCTTCAGCGCCTCCCCGACGGCGACGATCTCTTCCGGCAGGCCTTGCGTGTCCATGTCAGTCGTCCGCCAGAACGAACTTGGGCAGGGTCACGGTCTCGGTCACGTCGTCGAACCGGACCCGAACCTTTGCCCCGATGGCGACCTCCTCCACGTCGTCCACGACGATATTGGTCAGCATGCGCGGCCCTTCGGCGAGGGCGATCATCGCAATCACGTAGGGTACGTCCTCGGCGAAGGCCGGGCCAGCAGGACGGCGGGCGACGGTGAAGGAATAGACCTCGCCCTCGCCCGAGACATCCGTCCAGTCGAGCGCGTCCGAATGGCAATGCGGGCAAAGCTCGCGCGGGTAGAAGTGGTATTCCCCGCAGTCCCGGCATTTAGGGATGCGCAACCGGTGCGTCTTCGCGGCGTCCCAGAATGGCTTGGTCCCCGGGTCTATGACCGGAAGGGGCTTGGCGTAGTTCGGGTCAGCGGCCTGTTGCGGTGCGGCGTCGATCATCGTCTTCCCCCTCAGGAATTGGCCAGGATCACGGTGGCGCCGCTCGACAGCGTGCCGCCGGTGCCGTGGACGAGGGCCGTCTCTACCCCCTCGACCTGCCGCTCGCCCGCCTCACCGCGCATCTGCCGGACCGCCTCGATCAGAAGGAAGATGCCGTACATGCCCGGATGGCAGTAGGACAGGCCGCCGCCGTTGGTGTTCAGCGGAAAGTCGCCACCGGGCGCGGTTCGCTGGTTGGAAACGAACTCGCCCCCTGCTCCGCGCTCGGCAAAGCCAAGCGCCTCGAGCGTCAGCAGCACGGTGATGGTGAAGCTGTCGTAGCATTCCACGAGGTCGATTGCGTCATGGCTGACGCCGGCCATCTCGAAAGCGGTCCTGCCGGACATCTCGGCGGCGGTGAGCCGGGCCAGGTCGGGCATGGCGCCGATGGACCAGTGGGTATGCGCCTCGCCAAAGCCGCGCACATAGGCCGGCTTTCGGCCCACCGCCTTGGCGTTCTCGGCCGTGGTGACGACGACCGCGCCGGCGCCGTCGGTCACGAGACAGCAATCGAAGAGCTTGAGCGGATCGGCGATCGGCATCGAGGCCATGACATCGTCGATGGTCATGTCCTCCTTTCGGGTCGCCTGCGGGTTCAATTGCGCCCACTTTCGGGTCGCAACGGCGATTTCGGCCAACTGCTCCTCGGTGGTGCCGTGCTCGTGCATGTGTCGCCGCGCCGCGAGGGCGTAACCGCCCACGGGCTGAGGAATGCCCCAGATGTTCTCGAACTGCATCGTCAGCGTCGCCGGCCGCCCGCCGAGGGACCGGCTTCGCTCGCTGCGCTGAGTGGAGCCGTAGACGACGAGGGCGACATCGCAGTAGCCGCGCTCGATCGCCATGGCGGCATGGGCAACATGTGCCTCGAAGGCCGAGCCGCCGATATTGGTGGCGTCGACGAACCGCGGATGAATGCCGAGATATTCCCCAAGGGTCACGGTGGGCAACTGACCCGGCCCGGGAACGCCCCAGAGACCGGCGCAGAGCAGGCCGTCTACCTCGCTCATCGGGATGCCGGCATCGTCGAGCGCCGCCTTGGCCGCCCGGGCCTGCACCTGCAGGACAGACCCGCACCCGACGACCTTGCCATCTTCGAGGGGCACGTCGCCGACCCCCACGATCACCGCTTCACGCGCCATGCTTGGCCTCCTTGTCGTCTTGATTGTGCAGGCGAACGGTGCCGACCAGGATACGGCGATCGCCCGCTGTGCAGGTGAGCGCGCAGATGGCAGTGCCGTCCTGCAGGATATCGGTTACCTCCGCGCCGAGCCGAATCGTGTCCTCGACGAAGACCGGCCCGATGAAGGTGACTTCGATTTCGCCGTCCTCATCAAACCGGCCGCCGGTCCATCGGTTCAGCATCTCCGCCGCGTAGGCCAGCGTCATCAGGCCGTGACCGATGGTCTTGCCGAACGGCCCCGTGGCGGCATAGTCGGGATCGACATGAATCGGGTTGAGATCGCCTGTCGCGTCGGCATAGCGGCCGATGTCGACCTGAGTGACCCTGCGCACCATCGGCGGCATGGCGTCGCCCACGGCGCGGGGGCCGCCCGAGGCCCTGGTGCCGTGGACGTTCATTCGCCCCGACCCCAGATCGAAGTGATCGTTCCGCAGGCGACGACCGCGCCAGACTCGTCCGCCGCGGTGAAGCCCGAGACGACGTAGGGCCTGTCGCGCCTTACGTATTTCTCCACGACCTCGCCGCTCAGCGAGAGCCGCTCGCCCACGCGCAGGGCGCGGGAAAAACGGATCGACTGCTTGGCGTGGATGCCGCCCGGCGGGCTGTTGCGCGCCTTGAGCAGATCGACAAGATAGACCGCGGCGAGCATCGACGGGGCGCGTCCGCTTTCCGGCCCGTAGGCCGGGTCAGTGTTTCCCGTCGCATTCAAGAAATCCCGGACTCGTGACTCGGTGACGTCGAACTGCAGCGGGGTTTCTGGAAACCGGTCCCCCACCGCGATCTCGTTGAATGTCGTATAGTCCGCCATTGGTCAGACGGGCGTCCATGAAAAGACGTCGCGCGACATCTCGAGCGGAACAAAGGACCGCTTGAGCGCAGGGGTCATGTGATCGCGCAGGCTCTCGGGCGTCCAGCCCTCGGACCGGTGGGCCGAGGCCAGCGGGCGGGGCTGGCTCATCACGAAGATTTCGTTGCCTCGCACGGCGAATATCTGGCCGTTCACGTCCCTCGCGTCATCCGAGCCAAGATAGGTCGCCACGACGGCGATCTTGTCGGGCGTCAGGGATTGAAGGCCCTTCAGCCGCTCTTCCTGGTCGGGGGTGTTCGGGATCGACCCGACCATCCGGCTCCAGGCAAAAGGCGATATGCAGTTGGAGCGGACGTTGAAACGCGCCATGTCGAGGGCTAGCGACTTCGACAGGCCGATGATGCCCATCTTGGCAGCCGAATAGTTTGCCTGCCCCGGGTTGCCGACGAGGCCGGAGGTGGAGGTCATGTGGACGAAAGCGCCGCTTTCCTGCTTGCGGAAATGCGCGGCGGCGGCCCGGCTGACGTTGAAACTGCCGTAGAGGTGGACCTTGATGACGGCGTCCCATTCTTCGAAGCTCATCTTGTGGAAGATCACGTCGCGCAGGATGCCGGCATTGTTGACCACGACATCGATTTTGCCGAAGGCTTCGACCGCCTTGGCGACCATGGCCTCGGCCTCATCCGGCTCGGAGACCGAGCCGAAATCAGCCACAGCCTCGCCGCCCGCCGCCGCGATCTCATTGGCTACCTCGGTGGCCGGCGCGTCGGATTCGTCGCTGCCGTCAAGGCCGACACCACGGTCGTTGACCACGACCCTGGCCCCATGGGCAGCCATGTTCAGCGCGATCTCGCGGCCGATCCCGCGTCCCGCTCCGGTGACGACCACAGACTTTCCGTCCAGCATCTTGGTCATGAAATCTTGTCCTCTCATTCCTCGTTGGGGCACGGCCCGCCGCCCGAGCGCGGGCGGCATGACAGCGATGTGCGGGTACGCCGCGCGACGCCTCAGATCATCCAGCGGCCGCCGTCGACAACGACCGACTGGCCGGTCATGTAGCGGGCGTCGTCACTGGCCAGGAACACCGCGACACTGGCGATATCCTCAGGCTCGGCGAAGCACTTCATGGGGATCGAGTCTCGGATCAGCGACAGGTATTCGTCGGAGATCCGCTCCAGCACCTTGGTCTTGGTCACGCCTGGGCAGACCGCGTTGACGTTGACGCCGAAGCCGGCCATCTCGCGCGCCAGCGAGCGGGTGAAGCCGATGACACCCATCTTGGCGGCGGCATAGTCAGAGATGCCGACCTCTCCGGCCAGCCCGGCGTTCGAGGCAACGTTGACGATCTTGCCGGTCCCGGCCTCGCGCATTTTCGGGATCACCTGCCGCGAGGCGGTCATGGTCGCGACGAGCGAAACCTCGAGCACGAAGCGCCAGACGTCCGGATCGCTTTTGTAGAATTCGGAGGCACGGTCCCGGGCGCTCTGCCCGACATTGTTCATCAGCACGTCGACAAAGCCGCAGTCGGTGTCGATCTTGGCGAAGGCGGCCTCCACGACCTCCCGGTCGGTGCAGTCGCCGGTGATACAAAGGATCTCGGCCCCCTCGGCCTTTACCAACTCCGCCGTCTCGGCAAGGCCGTCCGGGTCCAGGTCGATGACGGCCAGCCGGGCGCCCTCCCTGGCGAAGCGCTGGGCGCTCGCGCGTCCGATCCCGCTTCCGGCGCCGGTGACCACGGCCAGTTTGTTATCCAATCTGCGCATTTCGTGGGACCCCCCGTCTTGGCGGGGCAGGCCCGCATCCGCTACCGGGGCTCTCCTCAGGCGACCCGGCAGGCAGGAACCTAACAGTTGTTCGAATTTCTGGCAAGGCCGAATGCTGGTCCATCAACGGGCCGGTGGACAAGAGGACAGCGGGTGCCGTAGATTCTAACAAATGTTTGAATTACACAGGCGGGCCACCGTCCGGGACAACGGGAGAAGAGCTGATGAAAACGGGACGGATTGTGGTGACCGGTGCGACCGGGACGGTTGGGTCGGCGGTGCTGGGCGCCCTCTCGGCGCAGAATGATTCGGCGGGTGAAGTGCTTGGCACCGCCCGCAGCGAGGCGGCGGCAGACCGGCTGCGCGCGCAGGGCGTGACCCCGGTCGCCTTCGACTACGAGCGCCCCGAGACGATACGCCGGGCCCTCGAAGATGCGGACGCCCTGTTTCTGGCCACGGGGTATTCCGTCGACATGCTGGTCCATGCCAAGCGCGCCCTCGACGCCGCCCGCGCGGCAGGGGTGCGCCATATCGTGCACCTCGGCGCGCTCGCCGATCCCGAAACGCCCCATGCCCATTTCGCCTGGCACCAACTGACGGAGCGAGCCATTGCGGCGATGGGTTTCACGTGGACGAACCTGCATCCCAACTTTTTCGTCGATACGGTCTGGGCTGGACTGATGCGGCGCCCCGATCGGCTGGTCCACTTCGTCGGCGACCGGCGGGTGTCGTGGATCACGGCAGAGGATATCGGCGCGGTGGGTGCTGCCGCGCTGACCGACCCGGACAGCTGGGCAGGGCAGGACCTGCCACTGGCGGGCGAGGCGCTCTCGTTGGCCGGGCTGGCCGAGCTGCTGACGCCCATTCTGGGGGTGGAGGTGCGCTACGCCCCCCGCCCCGCCGCGGAGCTGCTGCCGATCCTGCTGAAACAGGGGATGGAACCTGCCTACGCCGCTGGCCTCGCCTCGGGCATGGCCGAGATCGAGACCGGCGGCATGCCCGAGGCGGGCGCGACCTTCGACACGGTTGAGCGGATCCTCGGCCGTCCGGCCATCGGTTGGGCCGATTTCGCCCGCTCCCACAAGAACGAGGTCGCCCGGCCGGAATAATTCGGGTCAGAGGGAGCGGGCAATCAGCTCCTTCATGATCTCGTTGCTGCCGGCGTAGATCCGCTGGACCCGAGCATCCGCGAAGGCGCGCGTGATCGGATATTCCCACATGAAACCATAACCGCCGAAGAGCTGCAAAAGCTCGTCGAGCACCCTGCCCTGCATCTCGGAGGTCCAGTACTTGACCATCGCCGCCGTGGTCGCGTCGAGTTCGCCGTCAAGCACCAGTTCGAGACAGCGGTCGAGGAAAGCACGGCCGACCTGAACCTCGGTCTTCATTTCGGCCAGCTTGAAGCGGGTGTTCTGGAAGTCGAAGATCGTCTGGCCGAAAGCCTTGCGCTCGCGGGTGTAGTCGATGGTCCACTCAAGCGCCGCCTCGCAGGTGCTGATGGCGCTAATGCCAACGTGCATCCGCTCCCAGGCCAGCTCCTGCATCATGTAGCCAAAACCCTTCCCCTCTTCACCGATGACGTTGAAGACGGGGACGCGGACATCCTCGAACGAGAGCTCGGAGGTGTCCTGCGCCTTTGTGCCCATCTTCTTGAGCCGCCGCCCCCGGGTGAAGCCGGGGCTGTCCGCCTCGACTGCGATCAGACTGATGCCCCGCGATCCGGCGTCCGGGTCCGTCCGACAGGCGACGAGGAACATGTCGGCGGTTTGACCATTGGTGATGAAGGTCTTCTGCCCGTTCAACACGTAGTGGTCGCCGTCGCGGACCGCCCGGGTGCGCAGCGCCTTGAGGTCGGAGCCGCCCGAGGGCTCTGTCATGGCAATGCCGGTAATCCTGTCGCCGCTGGCCATCTCGGGCAGCCAGGCCTGTTTCTGCTCGGGCGTGCCATAATGGTCGATGTAGGGCGCGACGATGTCGGAATGCAGCGCGAAACCGAGACCGGTGAGGTTCAGCCGCGCCTGCTCCTCCATCATGATGATCGCATGCCGCCGGTCACCTCCGACGCCGCCCGCCTCCTCCGGGATCGCGGTGCAGAGAAAGCCGAGCTCTCCGGCACGTTTCCAGGCCGACCGCGGCACTTCGCCCGCCTCCTCCCAGTCCTCGTGGTGCGGGGCGATCTCGGTCTCCATGAAGCGGCGGACTTGGTCGCGAAACATCTCGTGATCGTGATCGAAGAGCGTCCTCGGTATCATCGCGGCACCTCCCTGCTGTCGATGTGACGGGCCGAAGCTAGGCGGGTTCCACGCCGATCTCAACCTTTTTCTAACATCTGTTTGATTCTTGCGTGATGTCGCCTTAGCCTTGCCCCCGACAATCACACGAGGGAGAAATCTGATGATCGTCGAGAAACGCACCTACACCCTTCACCCCGGCGCGACGCCGGCGTTCATGGAACTCTACGAGGCGGAAGGCTTGGCGCTACACCGCAAGTATCTGCCAATGCTGGGATATTTCACCTCGGACATCGGCCCGCAGAACCAGATCGTGACACTCTGGGGCTACGAGAGCATGGCAGAGCGCGAAGCGAAGCGGGCCGCGCTCTACGCCGATCCCGAATGGATCGCCTTCGGCCCCAGGATGACGCCTTTCATCCAGACGATGGAGAACGTGATCCTGAAGCCGACATCCTTCTCGCCGATCGGGAACTGATCGCCGGCGCGCTCTCAGACATGGTTTCTCTTGGCTCGTTATCAGCGCCTCGGGTCCGCCCTAACGACACCAGAGCGCGCGTTCCGGTGGTCTCGAAACAGCGGATTCGCGGGGATACGGCCCCCGCCGCCGTCACCCCACCACGCCCGCGGCGCGCAGACCGGCCAGTCGGTCCGCATCCATCCCGGCCCCGCAGAGCACTTCGTCCGTATGTTCCCCGGCCAGCGGCGCGCGGCTGCGCACGCCGCCCTGGGTTCGGGTCATGCGGATCGGCGTGCCAGCTACGGTGACCGGCGTGCCGCTGCCCGGATGTTCGATCTCCGCCAGCATCTCGCGAACGTTCACATGGGGATCGGCAAGAATTTCGGCGGCGGTGTTCACCGGCCCGAAGGGCACCTTGCCGTCCAACGCCTCGGCGATCTCGGCCTTGGTCCGACCGCGGGCCCAGCCTTCGACGAGTCCGACCGTCTCAGTCTGGTTGGCCAGCCGGGCATTGTTGGTGGCGAACCGCGGGTCGGTCGCCAGCTCGGGCCTGTCCATGATGCCGACGAGCTGCGTCCAGAATCCATCGCGCGGGCAGCCGATCGTCACCTGGCCGTCGCTCGCGTCGAAAATGCCGAAGGGGCAGAGGATCGGGTGGTGGTTGCCCTCTGGCACCGGAGAGCTGCCCGTGTAGGACTGCTGGTAGACGATCCGCTCGCACATCGCTAGAACGCCATCGTACATTGCCACGTCCATGAACTGCCCCTGCCCGCTGCCGCGCGCCTCGAAGACGGCGGACATGATCCCGAAAGCGGCGAGGGTCGCCGGAAAGATGTCGCCGACGCCGGGTCCGATCTTCATCGGCGTTTCGGCATCGGGGCCGGTGATCCCCATGGCGCCGCCCATGGCTTGGGCGACCACGTCGAAGGAGGGACGGTTCACGTAGGGGCTCTCTCCGGTTCGCGGATCGCCGAACCCGCGGATGCAGGCGTAGACCAGCCGCGGGTTCACCTCGGCCAGAACTTCATAGGGGAGGCCGAGCCGGTCCATCACACCGGGGCGGAAATTCTCGACCAGCACGTCGGCGTCCCGGACGAGATCCTTGAGCACCTCGACCCCCTCGGAGGACTTGAGGTTGATTCCGACGCTGCGCTTGTTGCGGTTGATCGATTGGAAGTAGCCGCCAAAGAGGTGCTCGGCGTCGTCGTCCCGGTAGGGGCCGAAGGTACGCGTCGGCTCGCCGCCGATGGGTTCGATCTTGATGACGTCGGCGCCTTGATCGGCCAGCAACATTGTGCAGTAGGGCCCGGCGAGCATCTGCGTGAGGTCGATGACCGTGAGGCCCGCCAGGGGACCGAAGCCGGCCCTCATGACGGGATACCGGCGCGGGCGACGGGTTCGTAGATCCAGACCATCCGTGCGTCCTGCAATGCGTCGCTCAGCGGCATCGCCTCGGTGCCGCTGGCGGCCTTCAGGGCATTGAAGGTCTTGGACATGTCGTCCGTCTCGATCTCGTAGACGGCCATCGACTGCCAGGGATGCGGGCCCTCCCGGTACTGCTGCGCGCTCAGACGGAATCGCTGCGCGCCGGTGACGCCCGGCAGTTTGAGGACATCGGCCAGGTGCACCTTGTCGTACCATTGCTCGAAATCGGCCTCGCGGCCGGGCACCGGATTGGTCAGCGCGATAAGGTTGTAGCGCATGCGGATCTCCTCCCCTGATTTCCGACTTCACTTTTCTAACAATTGTTTGATTATGGCAAGGACTTTCCCGGCGCCGGAACCCGCCCCCTCAAATCGCCGTGTAGCCGCCATCGACCCGCAGGTCGGCACCGGTTACGAAGCTGGCGGCCGGCGAGGCGAGGAACAGGACCGCCGCCGCGATCTCTTCCGGCGCGGCGGTGCGGCCGATGGGGTGCAACTCCGCCAGCGCAGCGTCCGCCGCCGCCTGCGAGCCAAAGAGAGCTAAAAGCCGTTCCGTCGACACCGCCCCGGGCGAAACGGAGTTCACCCGGATCCCCGCCTCTGCAACGTCCAGCGCAAGGCTGCGGGTAAAGCCCAGGATGCCCGCCTTTGTCGTGGAATAGGCGACGCGTCCCTTCGCGCCCACATGGGCGAAGGTGGAGGCCAAGTTGATGATCCGCCCGCCCCGGTCCATCAATGGCAAAGCGGCGCGCGTGACGTTGTAGGTGCCCGTCAGATTGACGGCCATTGCCTGCTCCCAGATCTCGGGCTCCAGGTCGGACAGGGGCATCGCAGGCGTCACGGCGGCGGCGTTATTTACCAGGACGTCGAGGCGGCCCGGCAAGCGACCGATCACTTCAGCCAGCCCCGCCCGGTTCCTGATGTCGCAGACGTGGCGGACGATCCCCGGCAGCGGTTCGGAAAACGCCCGGTCGAGCGCGTGGACCTCAGCCCCCTGCTGCGCCAGCGCCTCGCAGATCGCCCGACCGATACCGCGACCGCCGCCGGTCACGAGGCAGACATCCCCGTCCATCGTTCAGTTCCCCGTGAACGGCCCGGCGGGCCGCTTTTCGATGAAGGCGGTCATCGCCTCGCGCTTGTCCTCTGTATCCAGAAGCATGTAGGCCGCCCGCCGCTCCAGCAGCAGCGCGGTGTCGAGCGGCGCGTCCAGCCCGGCCAGAAGAACCGTCTTGATCTCACGCACCGCGCGGGGCGGCATGGCGGCAATTCGGGCGGCGATCTCGATCGCGCGCGGGATTGTCAGGTCGGGCGCCGTGACCTCGCTGACGAGACCCGCCTCGAAAGCCTCGCGCCCCGAAAGCCGCTCTGCCGTCAGCAGAAGCTGCATCGCACGGAACTTGCCCACCGCCCGCGCCAGCCGCTGAACGCCGCCGGCCCCGGGCATGATCCCGAGTTGCACCTCCGGTTGGCCGAAGCTGGCGTTCTCGGCGGCGACGATGATGTCCGCATGCATCGCCAGCTCGCAGCCGCCGCCGAGGGCATAGCCGTTCACCGCCGCGACGATGGGCGTCGAGCACTGGCGCAGGGCGGCCCAGTTCGCCTCGTCGTCCCGGGCCATCATCTCAGCCGGGCCGGTATCGACCAGTGAGCGAATGTCGGCACCGGCCGCGAAAATCGTCTCCCCGCCGGTCATGACGATGGCGCGAACCTGCGGGTCGGCGTCGAGACTCAGTACCGCGTCGCGCAGCTCTTCCCTCAGCTCGAGGCTCAGCGCATTGCGCACCTCCGGCCTGTTTAGCCGCAGAAGCACCAGATTCTCGTTAGGTTTCTCACTTATTATCAGGGACATGACGGCGGAGCTTTCAAAAGGGGTTTACGGAACAATTTTCTAACACTAGTTAGATTATGTATGACACAGGCCGTCCGGTCAAACGTCAATGCGCGCGCCGCCCCCGTGGCAAGCCGCGCGAAAGAGGGAGAAAGCCGGGGATGACCAAGCGCAAGGATCGCCTCCGCCGCTGCCAACTGGCGGTGCCGGGCAGCAGCGAGAAAATGATGACCAAGGCCGCCGGGCTTGAGGTCGACCATGTCTTCCTCGACCTCGAAGACGCCGTCGCGCCAAGCGCCAAGGTCGACGCCCGCGGCCAGATCGTTACCGCGATCAACACTCTCGACTGGGGCACCACCGTGCGCTGCGTCAGGGTCAACGACCTCGGAACCCAGTGGTGCTACGAGGACATCATCACCGTGGTCGAAGGCGCCGGAGCGTCCCTTGACACGATCTTGGTGCCCAAGATCAAGTCCGGCTGCGACGTCCGCTTCGTCGACACCTTGCTGACCCAGATCGAGACCAAGACCGGCCTCGACCACCGCATTGGCATCGAAGTGCTGATCGAGGAAGCCGAGGGTATCATGCGGGTCGAGGAAATCGCCGCCGCCTCGCCCCGTCTCGAGGCGTTGGTCTTCGGCATGGGCGACTATTCCGCCTCCCAGGGCATCGACCCTGCCGCCGTATCCCGCGATCCCGGCTACCCAGGCGACATCTGGCACTACGCCCGCTGCCGCGTGGTGACCGCCGCCCGAAGCCACGGGCTTGACGCCATCGACGGGCCCTTCGTGAACTTTCGCAACCCCGAGTGGTACAAGGTCGAGTGCAAGCGCGCCCTGCAACTGGGCATGGTCGGCAAATGGGCGATCCACCCCAACCAGATCGCCCTAGCGCAGGAGACCTTTAGCCCGACGCAGGAGGAGGTTGACAAGGCCCATGCCGCCATCGTCGCCTACCGCCGCGCGCAAGAGCAGGGCCTCGGGGCCGCCCAGCACGAGGGCGAGATGATCGACGTCGCCACCGTGCGCCTGGTGCAGGGGATCATCGACCGCGCCACCCTCGCTGGTATCAAGCCCACGGCCGGGCAATGAGCGCGCCGAAGGCCACCAAAGGCAACTTCTTCGAGGATTTTTACCTCGGACAGGTGATCCGGCACGCGGTGCCCCGAACGATCACCACCGGCGACGTCGCGCTTTTCTCGGCACTCTACGGGATGCGCTACCCGCTACAATCCTCAGCCGCCTTTGCCCGAACCTGCGGCCTGCCGGGGGCCCCGCTCGACGACATGCTCGTCTTGCATGTCGTCTTCGGAAAGACTGTGCCCGACATCTCGCTGAACGCCGTCGCCAACCTCGGCTACGCGGAGCTAACCTTCGGCGCGCCGCTCTACCCCGGCGCGAGCGTCACCGCCGACAGCCAGGTCATCGGCCTGCGCGAGAATTCCAACTGCAAGACAGGAATCGTCTACGTCCGCTCGACGGGCCACGACGAGAACGGCCGCGTCGTTGTCAGCTTCGTCCGCTGGGTCATGGTGCAGAAGCGCGACCCCTCCGCCCCGGCGCCGCAGACGGTGGTGCCGGAACTGTCGTCGCGCGTCACCCCTGCGGACCTGCGGATACCCGACGGCTTCGACGCAGTCAGCTACGATACCGACCGCGCCGGCAGCCCGCACCTCTGGGAGGACTACACTGCCGGCGAGTGGATCGACCACATCGACGGCATGACCGTCGAAGAGGCCGAGCATCAGACCGCGACCCGCCTCTACCAGAACACGGCGCGCGGGCATTTCGACGCCCTGACCCAATCGGAAAGCCGCTTCGGCCGCCGCATCGTCTACGGCGGGCATGTGATGACCCTTGCCCGCTCGCTCGCCTTCAACGGGCTGGCCAATGCAGGCTTCATCGCCGCGATCAACAGCGGGCGGCACGTCTCCCCCGTCGCGGCGGGGGACACGATTTACGCCGGTACACAGGTGCTTGAGACCTGTGACTTCGCCGGACAGGGCGCCCTTGGCGCCCTGCGGGTCCGCACCCTCGCAACCCGGAACGTGCGGGCCGCCGCCCCCGACGGGGACGCACTGCCCGAGGGTGCCGTCTTCGATGTGGACTGGTGGCTGCTGATGCCACGGGGCGACCGATGAACACCGCCGCCGCCCCCGGTCTACACTACCCCTGGGAGGCGCCCCCGGCCCTGGGGGAAACGACCGAGGTCGCCGCGGGGTTGCACTGGCTGCGCCTGCCCTTACCCTTCCGACTCGACCACATCAACGTCTGGCTACTCGACGGACCCGAGGGCTGGACCGCCATCGACACCGGCTGCGACACGACCGAAATCCGCGCAGCCTGGGAGGGCAGCCTGTCGGGGCTCATGCAGGGCGCGCCGCTTGAGCAGCTGATCGCCACCCACGGCCATGTCGATCACATCGGCCTCGCCGGCTGGCTGACTGAACGGTTCGGCTCCCGCTACCACGCCAGTTTCGGTGAATGGCTGTGGTCGCGGCTCAGCCACCTGCGCGATGTTCCGGGGTCGGAGCCGACACTGCTGCACTTCCTGAACCGACATGGCGTACCGGGTGAGATAGCGCGAAGCGTGACCGAGGGCCGCAAGGGCTTCATGGACATGGCCACCGACGTGCCTGGCAGCATCCGCGAGCTCAGAAACGGCAGCAGGATTAACTTCGGCGGCCGCGACTGGCAGGTCATCGTGACCCGAGGCCACACCTACGAACACGCCGCCTTCTGGTGCGAGGAAGACGGTATCCTGATCGTCGGCGACCACCTCCTTCCCCACATCTCTCCGGTGGTCGCCGTCTTCGAGATGGTGCCCGAGGCGGACCCGCTTGGCGACTACCTCGCCTCATTCAACCAGTTCGCAGAGATACCGGACGATGCGCTCGTCCTGCCCTCGCACGGGCGCCCCTACCGGGGGCTGCACCGCCGCATCGCCGAACTGCGCGCCCATCACCGTGAGAGGCTGGACGCTTTCGAGGTGCTGCTGGATCGCGAGCAGACGTCGTACGAGCTCAGCCGGAGGCTGTTCGCCCACGTGAAAGGCGACGATGAAATGGCTTTCGCCCTCGGCGAGACGCTCGCCCACCTGAACCACCTGACCACCCTCGGCCGGGCCCGCCGCTCCGAGGATGCCAAGGGCCGTGCCCGCTTCCTGGCCACCGATCTACGCTGACAACCATTCCCGAAAGGCGACGTGGATATGAAGGTTCTTGTGCCTGTCAAACGCGTGATCGACCACAACGTGAAGGTCCGTGTGAGGGTGGACGGTTCGGGTGTCGAAGTACCCCTTTGACGAGTTCGCGGTGGAAGAGGCGATCCGTCTGAAGGAGGTCGGCAAGGCCGACGAGGTCGTGGCCGTTTCCATTGGCGTGAAACAGGCGCAGGAAACGTTGCGAACCGCGCTGGCCATGGGCGCCGATCCCGCCATCCGGGTCATCGCTGCCGATGACGCGCATACGAATATCGAGCCGCTGGCAGTGGCCAAGATCCTCAAGGCCATCGTCGATGGGGAACAGCCGAGCCTGGTGCTCTGCGGCAAGCGGTCGATTGACAACGACATGAACGCGACCGGTCAGATGCTCTCGGCGGTTCACCGCAAAAAAAAGTCGTAAGCGACCCGAAACCTGCTCATTATGTGGGGCCAACGCATCGCTTACGATTGTCCCAACCGCCCCCCGTAGTCCTCGGTTCAGGTTGGGGATCACAAACCGACCCTACCGAGAAACCCGATGGCCACCGCAAGCCACACCGCGTCCGGGGGCGTCGGCCGCTTGAACTCGTTGCTGCAATTGCGTGTCCCCATCTTGGCCTCCTCGCCTCGAAGCGTGGCGGCAAGGCGTCTACAAATCCAGGGGCACCTCAATCTGACGTGGGCTACGCTTCATCGCGCTGGGTCGCAGAAGCTGGATCGCAAATGGGTCAGAATCTCAAGACAGCGCGGATCGGTGATCGAATAATGAATCTGAAGCCCGTCCTTTTCGCCGCGGACCAATCCTTCGGCCCGCATTTTCGCCAGATGCTGCGACAGGGCCGATTGCGACAGGCCAGCCACCGTGCACAGTTTCGAGACCGTGGCCGGTCCCGCGGCGAGGCGACACAGGATCATCAGCCGACGGCTATTGGCCAGCTGTTTCAGAAGCGCAGCAACTTCAGTCGCGCGCGCTTCGAGATCGGCGAACATGTCCTCGGTGGGCTGCGTCATTGTCTCGCATCAATCCGGTTGACTGGAAGTTAGTGTTTACTAAATTAGTGTTGTCTAATATAAAAGTCAATTGAGTATCCGGCCATCCCGGATTGCCCACCGACCCGCCCAAAGTCGAAAGCGTTGCCATGTATAGAACCTTATTGCTGTCCTTTCTTCTTGCCGGACCTGCAATGGCCCAGAGCTTTGAAGTCACGACCACACTGGTCGCCGACCACAAGGCAGTTTTTGCCACGGTCGAAAGCGTCGACACGCTGACCGCGCGGACCCGGATCGGGGGCACCATCGTGGACTTGCTGGTCGATGAGGGCGACATGGTCGCGGCGGGCGATGTGCTGGCGCTGGTGGTCAACGAACAGCTGGCCCCGCAGATCGCCTCGGCCACATCGCAGGCTGATGCCCTTGAGGCCGAGCTTGATCAGGCGCGCGAGGATCTGGACCGGGCGACCGACCTTTTCGAGCGCGGCATCATCGCACAGGCCCGGCTGGACCAGGCGCAAACTGCGGTGGCGGTGCTGGAGGGGCGGCTGGCCTCGGCCAATCAGTCACGCGACGTGCTGGTGCAGCAGGAACGCGAGGGTGAGGTTCTCGCCCCCGGTGCCGGTCGCGTGCTGGATGTGCAAAGCCCGATGGGCAGCGTCGTGCTGCCCGGTGAGTCGGTCGCCATCATCGCCTCGGATCGCTATCTGCTTCGGCTTAACCTGCCCGAGCGCCACGCCCGCACCATCGCCGAGGGCGACGAGATCGAAGTGGCGGGGGCAGCGCTTGGCGGTGATGTGGCGTCGACCGGAGAGATCGTCCAGGTTTACCCACTGATCCAGAATGGTCGAGTGATCGCCGATGCCGAGGTCGCGGGCCTGGGTAGCTTCTTCATCGGTGAACGCGTGCGGGTGCATGTAACGGTGGACACGCGACAGGTCATCGTTATCCCGCGCGATTATGTCACCACCCGGTTCGGCAATGACTTCGTGACCCTCGATACCGGCGACGGGCACCGAGATGTGGTTGTCCTCTTGGGGGCCGAAAGCGCGGAAGGCGTTGAGATCCTTGCAGGGCTGTCCGCTGGCGACCGGCTGGTGCAGCCATGAAACTGGGGATCTCGGGCCGCCTGACCAAGGCGTTCATCCGCTCGCCCCTGACGCCGCTCTTGTTGCTGGCCTCGCTGGCCATGGGGCTGATTGCGCTGGCCGTGATCCCGCGCGAGGAAGAGCCGCAGATCTCGGTGCCGATGGTCGATGTGATGCTGCGTACCGACGGGCTGCGCGCCCCCGACGCGGTGGAACTTGTGACCGAACCGCTGGAGGCGATTCTGCGGTCGATCAACGCGGTTGAGCATGTCTATTCGCAGACCGAGGATGACCGGGTCATGGTCACCGCGCGGTTCGAGGTCGGCACCGACCCGGATGCCGCCATTCTGCGGGTCAATGAACGCATCATGGCCAATATGGACCGCATCCCGCAGGGCGTCCCGCAGCCCCTTGTCGTCGGACGCGGCATCAATGACGTCGCCATCGTGGCACTGACCTTGTCGCCCACCCGGGAAGCCGCTGATCGTTGGGACGACCGCGCGCTTTACTCCCTGGTCGAGGAACTGCGCGCCTCGCTGATGTCGGTCGAGGATGTCGGGCTGACCTATATCGTCGGCGGCCGCACCGACCAGATCCGCGTCGAACCCGACCCCGAGCAACTGGCGCTTTACGGTGTCACCTTGCAGGATCTGGCCGCCCGCGTGTCCGAAGCCAACCAGACCTTCCCGGCGGGCAGCGTCACCGCGCTCGACCGGACGCAATCGGTGGTCGCGGGACAAACGCTGCGCGGCCCCGGCGATATCGGCCTGCTGCAGCTGACGACCCGCGATGGGCGCCCGGTCTATGTCCGCGACGTTGCCGATGTCATCGTCGGCGGCGCGCCGATCGAGGCACGCAGCTGGACCCTGACCCGCGAAGAGGGCGAGACCGAGTGGACCCGACTGCCCGCCGTCACGCTGGCCATCGCCAAACGCGAAGGGGCCAATGCCGTGTGGGTGGCCGAAAACGTGATGGAGCGGCTGGAGCTCCTGCGCGGCGAACTGATCCCCGAGGATATTACGGTCGAAATCACCCGCAACTACGGCGAAAACGCCGATGAAAAGGCCGATGAACTGATCTTCACCCTCGGCCTTGCCACCGTTTCCATCGCGCTTTTGGTGGTGCTTTTCATCGGTTGGCGCGAAGGGCTCGTGGTGGGCATCGTGATCCCCACAACCATTCTGCTGACGCTCTTTGCCTCGAATTTCATGGGCTATACGATTAACCGGGTCTCGCTCTTTGCGCTGATCTTTTCGATCGGGATCCTTGTCGATGACGCCATCGTGGTGATCGAAAACATCTCCCGGCACTGGGCCATGGGCGGCCGCCGCACCCGCACCCAGGCGGTGATCGAGGCCGTGGCCGAGGTCGGCAACCCCACCATCATCGCCACCCTGACCGTGATCGCCGCGCTGTTGCCGATGCTGTTCGTCTCGGGGCTGATGGGGCCCTATATGGCCCCGATCCCGGTCAATGCCTCGGCGGCGATGGTCTTTTCCTTTTTCGTGGCCGTGATCCTGACCCCGTGGCTGATGATGCGCATCGCCGGGCGCGGTGCCATGATGGCCGGGGATCATGACGATGACCGGGAAAGCCTTGTTGGCCGGATCTTCCGCCGGGCCGCCACACCGATTGTCGCCAGCCGCTGGCGCTCGGGGCTGCTGCTGGTGATTGTGCTGGCCCTGACGGCGGGATCGCTGACCTTCTTCTTTGATCGCACCGTGACGGTCAAGCTCCTGCCCTTCGACAATAAATCCGAGTTTCAGGTGATCCTCGACATGCCCGAAGGCACCAGCCTGGAACGCACCGAGCGCATTCTGGCCGAGGCCGGCGAACGCCTGGCCGCCCTGCCCGAGGCCACTTCGATCCAGATGAATGCCGGCACCGCCGCGCCGTTCAACTTCAACGGTCTGGTGCGCCATTATTACTTGCGCAACCGTCCCGAACTGGGCGATTTGCAGGTCAACCTGCTGCCGCGCGACGAACGAACCCGCGTCTCGCATGAGGTGGCTCTCGAAGCGCGCGAATTGCTGGCCGATATGGAGCTTCCCGAAGGCGGCTCGATCCGCATCGCCGAAGTGCCACCCGGGCCCCCGGTTCTGGCCACATTGCTGGCCGAGATCTACGGCCCCGATGCCGACACCCGCCGCGCCGTCGCCCGCGAAGTCAGCGAAGCCTTCGCCTCGGTGCCCTATATCGTCGATATCGAGAACAGTTTCGGCGTTCCGCGTCCGCGCTTGCGGCTGGCCATCGACCAGGACAGCCTGGAGTTCTTCCGGGTCCGTCAAAGCGATGTCTACCAGACCATCCAGGCGCTGTTCGAAGGCGTCCCGGTGGGCTATTCGCATCGTGGCGAAGGCCGCGACCCGACCGAGATCCTGGTGGCGCTGCCGCGTGGCGAGCTGACCTGGACCGAACGCTTGGCCTCGACCCCGGTTCCCGCCAACCTATTGCCCGGAGATCGTGGCGTGGTGGAACTGGGCGACGTGGTTTCGGTCAGCGAAGAGCTGGGCAGTTATCCGATCTTCCGCCGCAATGGCCGCTTTGCCGAGATGGTGATGGCCGAGATGGCGGGCGATTTCGAGGCCCCGATCTACGGCATGATCGCGGTGCAGGACGCGCTGGATGACCGGCCCTGGTCGGACGCGGTGCCGCGCCCCGAGATCAGCTTCTATGGCCAGCCCGCCAGCGACACCACGCCGACGCTGCTCTGGGATGGCGAATGGGAGGTTACCTATGTCACCTTCCGCGACATGGGCGCCGCCTTTTCCGTGGCGATCCTGGCGATCTATGTGCTGGTGGTGGCGCAATTCGGGTCGTTCCGGGTGCCGTTTGTCATCCTCACACCCGTCCCGCTGACCTTTATCGGCATCGTCTTCGGCCACTGGCTGTTCAACGCGCCCTTCACCGCGACCTCGATGATCGGGTTTATCGCTCTGGCCGGGATTATCGTGCGAAACTCGATCCTGCTGGTCGATTTCATCCGCCATGGCGCGGCCGAGGGTGAGCCGTTGCGCGAAACGCTGCTGCGCGCGGGGGCGATCCGGTCCAAGCCGATCCTGCTGACGGCGATTTCCGCGATGATCGGGGCCTCGGTCATCCTGACCGATCCGATCTTCCAGGGCTTGGCCATTTCGCTTTTGTTCGGGCTGGCCTCGTCAACCTTGCTGACGGTGTTGGTGATCCCGGCCATCTACGTCGTGTTCAAGAATGCCGACGCGCCCTATCGACCGAAAGAACCCGAAGCGATCTAAGAGTCCGATTAAGAACCCGGGCGTTTCAGGTTTTGACGGAAGCGTATCCGGCTTTTGCGAGGTAATTTGCACACTTTTGTGGAGTGAATTTGTTGAGGACGGCACCAACGGCGCGCCGGAGGGACTCGCGGAATCTGGCAGCCGTTTTGCGGATCCAGTGTTAGAGCCTGGCGAAGACTTGTTCTATCGGGTTCAGGTCAGGGCTGTAGGGCGGCAGGAACAGAAGGTTGGCGCCAGCCGTGCGGATCGCCTGTCGCACGGCCTGGCCCTTTTGGTTACCGAGATAGTCCATCACCACCACATCGCCGGGCCTGAGCGTAGGCACCAGCTAAGGCGCCCCCGCGGGTTGGAAACAGCGCACCGGCAGGTCGCTCGTCGCGTGCGGAAATGCACGTCCTTCTTCGAAACTTTCGCGGTTGGGGGCCAAGACGATTGATTATTATGTTTCATGTGATAAAGTGTCGCATCAGGGGGAGCGTTGGCCATGTCATTGGGGACGGCCAGTTTTATTTCGCAAAGGTGCGTTTGCACTTTTATTTCGATGATGATCGTTCTGACGATCGCCATCGGACTCTCGACATCTACGGCTGCGTCGATGGGCGGAGGGATGACCTCCGACATGTCGCGGGAATCCGCCTCGCAGGCCTGCCAGGCCGAGGTTTCCGGCAGCCTGGCCGAACAGCCCTGTGACGCCGGTGACGACGAACCGAGAGGTTATGCAGCCTGTCCGATGTCGGGCCTGTGTGCCAACATGTCTTCCGGCCCGACCCATTGCGGCTTGCTGGGCCTGACCAGTATCGCCGAATTCAACCCCGAGAACATCTCGTTTGCGACGGTCCGCTATCTCCGCACCGAGGTTCACGCCGCCGATCTGCCTGCCGACCCGAGGTTCCACCCTCCGATCCTCTGAACCGTTTGTCGCGGCTGCCCGTTGTGCGGGCCGCCAGGAAACACGTTCAAGGAGAGGAGAATTGCAATGGAAAATGCACTCGGACTGGCCGGTTACCAGTCCACGATGATCATCATAGTTTTTGTGGTGCTGGGGCTGGGGATTGCGGCGTTGTTCGCCGCGCTGTTCCTGCCGACGCGCTGGCGATTGCCGTATTCGATGGAGTTCCTGTTCGTCGGCCTCCTTCTGGTGATGGTCTGGTACGGCGATCGGCGCAGCGCCGAGATTTTCGCCGCCTATCAGGCACCGCTGGAAGAAGAAGGCGTTCTGGAAGTCGGCTATGAACCCGGAGAGGGGGAGTTCGACCGGGTTATCCGTGTTCTGGCATTTCAGTGGGGCTTTGCCTTCATCAACGAAGAGGATGAGATCTCGCGCAATGCGGCGGTCGTTCAGCCCGGTGAAAGGGTGCTGTTCAGCTTGTTCGCCAATGACGTCATCCACGGCTTCAACATCCCCGCCGCCGGCATCACCGCCGAGTTCGAGCCGGGCGCCGAGCGCAACGTATGGATCCGCGCGCCCGAGGAGCCGGGCCGCTACCTTGTCCAGTGCCTGAACTACTGCGGCGTGGGACACGCGCAGATGAAGGCCTGGCTTGTCGTTCAGGACGACGAGGGCGATGGCGACGAAGATCATGAAGGGGACGCGGCCTGATCCTGGGCCCATCCGTGACAACGCATTCAGAATTGAGGAGTCCGCACCATGGCAAGTGCACATGATGCAGAACGTATGGGGACAAAACCCCACTGGGAGCCGGAGGACGTCATCGGCAAGATGACCCTTTCAACGCTGCTTTTTTCCGACCACTACCGGCACATCGCGATCAAGGGGATGCTGACCTCGGTGGTGATGCTTGGCCTTGGCGGCCTGATGGCGATCTTGTTCAGGACCGAACTGGCCTATCCCGACATTCAGATCCTGGATGCCAGACCCTACATGTCGCTGATGACCTTGCACGGCATGTTCATGGTCTTCGGGTTCATCATTCCGTTCGTGGTTTCGATCATGTACTACATGATGCCCAAGATCCTCGGCACAGAGGAACTGCTGTGGGCGCGCGGCGCGCAATGGAGCTACTGGACATTGATCCTGGCCGCGGTGCTGCTGGTGATCTCGCGGCCCGACTTCACCTGGACATTCTATCCGCCCATGTCTCTGCGCGTTGGCGGCAGCCTGGTCTGGATGGGATATGTCGCGGTTGCCCTGGTGGCGCTCTCGGAGTTTCTCGCCGGTGCGGTGCTGCTGAAGAACGGTTTGGCGGCGGCCAGGCGCAAGGGATACAGCAAGCTGCCCCTGATGGGCTGGGGCGCGATTTCCGAAGGTATCCTGCTGGCCCTGTCGACCCCCATTCTCGGGCTTGTCGGTGTCGTCATGCTGACCGACTGGCTGGAAATGACGGCGCTGTTCGATCCGGCGCGCGGCGGCGACGTGATGACCTTCATGTTCATGTTCTGGTTCTATGGCCACCCGGCGGTTTATCTGCCGCTGATGCCGGCGGTGGCGATCCTCTATACGCTGCTGCCCAGGTTTCTGGGTCGCCCGATCTGGAGCTACTGGTCGGCGGTCACGGCTTTTGCACTGCTGACGCTGTTGGGCTTTATCGTGTATCCTCATCACTTCCAGCCGGCCGAAAACGTCAGCGGCTGGTTGCAGCGCACGACACAGATCCTGACGCTGCTGATCTTCATCCCGTCCACGCTGCATGTGTTCAACTGGATCGCCACGCTCTGGTCCGATCCGATTCCGGATACGGCGCGGCGCGCGGTGCCGTTCAAGTTCATGATCGCGTCGATCTTCTTTCTGATGTACGGCGGTGTGACGGCCTATGTGAACGCCCAGATCGCGACCGACAGCGATTTCGTGCACAACACCTACTTCGTGCCGGCGCATTTCCACGCGATGTTCGTGGGCTTCATGGCCAATATGGCAATGGCGGGGATCTACTACCTCTATCCCTACTTCACGGGCCGGATGTACAGTCAGGGAATGGGAAACACCCATTTCTGGTTCTGGCAGATCGGCATCTTCACCAAGGTCACGATGATGTACCTGCTGGGGTTCAACTACTTCCCGCGCTGGGTGGTGGATTACCTGGACCTGCCGCAATGGTCGACACCGCAACTGATCCTGACCGGGGCGGCCTACCTGATCGGCCTCGGCTTTATCGTGTTCGTCTACAACATCATGCGCAGCTCAACCCGTGGCGTCGCCGTGTCCGGCGACCCCTGGGCGATCGGCGACAGCGACAGCGCCAAAGCCGGCTCGGCCAAGCCGGTCCCTGCGGAATAGGAAGGAGAACCTAAAATGATCATGCGATTGTTTCTGATAATCGGGCTGATCCTTCTTGGAGGGACAGGCTATTTCATCGTCGTTCAGACCCCGCCGACAGTGCAGGCCACGCCTGCGGTTGGCGAGATCGTGCGGCTTCGCGAAGAGGGCATCCTTCCGGAAGGGATCATGTTCGAGAACGAAGAAATCGAGCACGACATTTTCGGGGTGCCGCCCGAAGATGAAGCGATGATCGAGGCCGCCATGGAGAACATGGATATGGACATGGGTGGCATGGACATGGGCGGCGATGGTGACATGGACATGGCCACTGACGGCGGCATGGACATGGCCACTGATGGCGACATGAACATGGCCGCTGATGGCGACATGAACATGGCCGCTGACGGCGACATGAACATGGCCGCTGACGGCGACATGAACATGGCCGCCGGTGGTGACATGGACATGGCCGCTGACGGTGACATGGACATGGCTGCCGACGGTAACATGGATATGGCTGCCGATGGTGACATGAACATGGCTGCTGACGGCGGCATGGACATGGCCGAAGGCGGTGCTTTCGACGAGGAGGAAGCCGAGCGGCTGATGGCAGGTCAGATGGCCGGATTGATCATCACCGACGAGGGCGACTTCGATCGTGAGATCGAACTGTCGATGTCGGAATGGACGTTCTCGGACCTTGAAATCGACGCCCAACCCGGCGAGCGGATCCGCTTCACCCTGCGCAATGACGGCAATATCTTGCACGAGTTCATGTTCATGGGCATGGCGCAGATGCAGGGTGTGAACTACCGCGCCCGGCGTGCGGACTGGAACCTGCTGGAGCACGAAGCGCTCTACGAGCAGTCGCTGGTTCTGCCGGGAGAGGAGATCACGTTCGTCGCCGAGGTGCTCGCGCCCGGTGCCTGGATGTTCATGTGCATGCTGCCCTATCACATGCAAATGGGCATGATGGGCCAGATGGCGACCGAAGGCATGGCCATGGAGATGTGACCGGCGGGCCGAGTCACGATCAGAACACGGTCCGGCGCACGCGCCGGGCCCACCACCCCTCATCCGAGCGAGAGTGACCGATGTCCGATACCACCAGCAACGCGACCGGCCTGCTCCGGTCCGGATTGCCCAGCTATCTGGCGCTTCTGAAGCCGCGCGTCATGTCACTGGTGATCTTTACCGCGACTGTGGGGGTCTTTGCCGCCCCGGTTGCGGTGGATCCACTGAACGCCATCCTGTCATTGCTGTTCATCGCCATCGGGGCCGGCGCCTCGGGCGCGTTGAACATGTGGTGGGATGCCGACATCGACACCCAGATGCGGCGCACCCGCAACAGGCCCATTCCCAACGGCCAGATCACGCCACGCGCAGCGCTGGTCTTCGGCCTGGCTCTGTCGGTCCTGTCGGTGGCCGCCCTGTGGGCGGTGTCGAATGCGCTGGCTGCGGGGCTTCTGGCGTTCACCATCTTCTTCTACGCCGTGATCTACTCGATGATCCTGAAGCGGCGGACACCGCAGAATATCGTGATCGGCGGCGCCGCCGGCGCGTTCCCGCCGATGATCGGCTGGGCAGCCGCGACCGGCTCGGTCGGGATCGAGAGCCTGATGCTGTTCGGCCTGATCTTCTTCTGGACACCGCCGCATTTCTGGGCGCTGGCGCTTTACATGCACGACGATTACACCCGCGCCGGGGTTCCGATGCTGACCGTCACCCACGGCCGTGCGGTGACGCGGCGACGCATCCTGCTCTACAGTGTCGTGCTGGCGGTCATATCCGTGGGCGTGGGGGTTTCGGCCATTGGCGGCCCGATCTTCCTGACGGCAGCGGTGGTGCTGAACGTTGCGCTCTTGCGTGGTGCCGCGGCGATCTCGGCGCGGGGCGAGGACGCGGCCGGCGCCGACCGCTACGAGACCGAGCGGCGGTTCTTCCGGCTGACGCTCTACTATCTTTTCACCCTCTTCGCTGCCATCTGGCTGGAGGCGGCGATCGGGACCGCTGGCTTCTGAGGTCTTCCCGAGTGCCTTGCACAGTCCACCGAGTTCGATAACGTCGCGTGAAACGGGGTAATCAGCCTCCGGGAAAACCGGGGCGCTTCAACCCGCAGCGCTGCCGCATGTCGGCACCGCGCCCATGTTTCTGATTTTCTGCAATGCTGCAAATGTCAGCTTCAGATGCTCATGACAACGCATCGCCTTTCTACAAGTCACAGAATCCGGCGATAAAACACGGTCAGGCAGTCAAATCCCGGGACTCAGTTCACGACCCTTTCCGCGACGCTCATGCCTTCGGAGAGGCCGGAAGACGGATAGAGGATCACTCTGTCGTTCTCGGCCAATCCACTGGTGACCTGGGCTTCAACACCGTTGTTGGGACCTATCTCTATGGTGCGGAGTCGGGCCACGCCATCAACCACGACAAAGACAGTCCAGGCGTTCCGGCTACGAAACAGGGCGCTGGCCGGGACGATAAGGGTGTCTTCGCTCTCCCAGACAATAATCTGCGATTCCACGCGGAACCCGTGCCCCAGGCCCGCATAGTCTTCCGATGGGCTGGCAAAAGCGATGACGGTATTCACACGTTGTTCTTCGACGCCAAGGGCCGAGAATTGCGTGATGCCGAACGGATCGACACGGATCACTTCGCCGGTCAATTCAGTCGGGCCGCCCCAATCCGCGATGATCACTGGATCGCCAACTGCGACCTGCACGGCATCCGTCGAGAGAAGCTCGACCACGACCTCCAGATCGTTTTCGATGTTTCCGATTTCCATGATGGGCGCGCCTGCGGGGAGCGAGGTTTCGCTTTCCTGCATCACGCGCAGGATGTGGCCGTCTGCGGGTGCAAAGAGCGGAATATCATCGTCGGCTGTTCCGATCGCGGCGGCCAGCCTGGGGTCGTCGAAGCCGATCAGTTGGGCCTGGGCATTGGTGATCTCTGCTTCGCGCACCGAAATCGCGGCCTCTGCCGTATCGACATTCGCCTGTGCCACGCGGGCCGTCTGGCTGGCGCGGTCCAGTGCGGCCTGGCTCAGAATGCCGCGTTCGACCAGTTGTTCGGTTCGTTCCAACTCGGTCCCGGCCAGGTCGCGATTGGCGAGCGCCGCATTCAGTTCGGCGCGCGCCACACGAAGTGCGGCTTCGGCGGCTGTCACAATGGCCTGTGCCCGTTCGCGCGTGCGCACATCGAGGGCTGCGGGGTTCGTCGGGCGCATGTGTGCGACGACGGTCTCACCGCGCACAACCGGATCACCGGGCTGGACGCTGACCCGCTGCAACTGGCCTGCGACCGGAGTGGAGACGACGTAGGCATCGCGCACCCGGGTGCGGCCTTCTTCGTCGATGGTCAGCTGCATGGTGCCCCGTGTGACTTCACCCATGTCCACCATCGTCGGACGGGGCCAGAAAGCGACGGTCAACGCGCCAACGATCAACAGCACAGTTGCCGTGGTCAGGATCAGGCGGGATCGTTTTCTTGCTTTGGCCATGACGGCTACTCCCTCGTTTTCAGGGCCGAGACGAGTTCTGCTCGGTCGACATCTCGTTTCACCAGCCAGCCGGAGGCGACAGCCGCCCCAAGCACGACCATTGCGGCAAAGCCGTAGCTCGCGGGGTCAAAGACCGCGGGAATCTGATAAAGCTCACTGGAGAATCCGGCGGCAATGCCGAAGGACAGATAATAGCCCAGCACACTGCCAACCGGCAGAGCCACCAGCGTGACGATGGCCAACTCGCCCAGCAACACGAAGGCGGCCTCGCCCCTGGTGAAGCCGATGACTCGCAGGCTCGCCAGATCGCGGGAGCGCTCGGCATAGGCAATGCGGGCGGCATTGTAGACGATGCCGAAGGTGATCACGAAGGCGATCGCCCCCATCACGTAGCGGATCGCGCCTGCGCCTGTGTTCATCAGGGTCTGGAACGCGACTTCTGCCTGGCTCTTGAGGCTGACGCCAGCAACGGTGGGCATGTCTTGCAAGGCTGCGTAAATCTCCGTCGCGTATGCCTCGTCTATCGACAGGTAGGCCCCGGAGACGCGGTTTGGTTCGCGCAGGGCGCGATTGAGCGTGGCAAGGTCCATATAGGCCGGGGAACCCAACAGGCTTTCGGCGATGGCAGTGACCGGGATTTGCAGCACGGGCTGGCGGCCTTCGCGCACCTCGGCGGTCAGAACATCACCGGGCCGGATGTTCAGTTTGACCGCCAACGCGGTGGACAGCACGATACCGCCGTTTTGCAAGGGAATGTCCACCAGATCGCTGTCCAGCGCCCGACTGAGGCGAGCGTCCGGGGATAATCCAGCGACAACGCCGCGATGGGTCGCAAGGCCGTTGCGCAACACCACAGGCACATGGCGCACGGGTTCGACATATGTCACACCCTCCATCCGACGCAGATTGAATATCGTCTCCTCCGACGCGGCATGCGTGAAGCTGACGGCAATGTCGCTTCGGTCGATGACGTTGAAGGTCAGGTCGATCGTGCGGTCAAAGCCCGCATAGATCGTGATCATCGACACGCTCAGCGCCATGCCACAGGCGATCCCGATCATCGCACCTGCCATGCGTGCAGGCTGGCGGGTGATCCGGCGCAGCACCATGCGGGAGGGTTGATCAAGAAAGCGGTTCAGAGTGTGCCCGATGGCCCCGGTGCGGCTGTAATCGGCAGGGGCCGGTGCGCGCATGGCGGAGGCGGGCGTCAAGGCGAAGACACTGCGCAGAACCAGCAGACCCCCGGCAGAAGCCGAGAGGATACTGACGCCCACGCCAGTGACAAAGGACGCCGGATCAAGCTGGAAGACGAGAAAGGGAAATTTGAAATAGGCGACATAGACCTGGATGAGCGCCCGCCCGCCCGCGATCCCCAGGAGGCACCCCGCAAGCGCGCCACCGATGGCGATGGCAAGGACGAGCTTGAAGTAATGCGCGCCGACCTCGCCATTGGTGTAGCCGAACGCCTTCATCAGCCCGATTTCCTCGCGTTCGGACTGCACCATGCGATTGATCACGATGTAGAGGAGAAAGGCCGCAACGGCGAGGAAGATGGGCGGCACGCCCGCCGCCGCCGCCTCCAGCCCACTGATTTCCTCGCTGACAAGCTGGTTCGAGGCTTGATCCGCCAACGGATAGGCCCCGGTCCCACCATAAGGGTCGAGGATGCGATCGACGGCATCCATGACCGCCGCCTCATTTGCGCCGCGTGACAGGGACAGGAGCGCTTCGTTAAAGGCCCCCTCCATGTCGTAGGCCGCCGCAAGCGCCGAGCGGCTCATCCAGATTACGCCGAAGCGGGCATCATCGGGGATCAGTTCACCCGGCGCGGTGGTGTAGAGAAACTCTGGCGCTTGAGCGAGACCCACGACCTGAAAGCTGCGTCGCGCGCCGTTCATTGTGGCGTCAATCCGGTCGCCGGGGCGAAGGTCATGGGCCTGGGCAAAGGCCTCCAGCAACAGTATCTCGTCGGTGTGATCGCTGTCGATCATGCGCCCGTCGGTCAGGAACACATCGTTCAGACGGGGATCGCGCAGATCGGGCAGGGACACTGCCTGCGCCTGCACCGGCAGATCAAAATCCGCCACGTCGATCAGTGCCGCACCCACGACGCGCGGCTCTACCGCACTGACGCCATCTATCGCGGCCAGTCGCGTCACCATGCGGTCGGGCGCTCGGGTGACCGGGGCGAAGACCTCGGCCAGTCGGTAGCGTTCATAATAGGCGGCGCGGGTTTCATTGAGCGATGTGACCAATCCCGTCATCATCACCAACATGCCGACGCCCACGGCGATCACCATGCCGATGGCGAGAGCCTGCCCCTTCATGCGCCACAGATCGCGCAGAAGTTTATGATCGAGCGGGCTCACCATTCGATCCCTTCAGGGGTGAGCTTGGTGTCGTTGACCACCACTTCGCGGATGCCCCCGTCGGCAAAGTGGATCACACGATCCGCCATCGCCGCCTGAGACGCCGCGTGGGTCACGATCAACACCGTTGCCCCCAGCTTTTCGTTCACGTCCTTGAGCACGTTCAGAACGGCCCGCCCGGTGGTGCTGTCCAAAGCCCCCGTCGGCTCATCACAGAACAGCACCGTGGGGTTCTTGGCCACCGCACGCGCAATCGCCACGCGCTGCTGTTCGCCGCCCGAAAGTTGCGCGGGAAAGTGATCGACCCGTTCGCGCAGGCCGACCATGGCCAGTGCCGCGTCGGGCTCCATCGGGTCGCGCGCAATTTCGGTCACAAGCTCCACGTTTTCGCGGGCAGTGAGGCTGGGCATCAAGTTGTAGAACTGAAAGACGAACCCCACGTGATCGCGGCGGTAGAGGGTCAATTGCCTGTCTGTCATCTCTGACAGGTTCTGGTCCTGAAAGAAGGCATCGCCTGCCGTCGCGCGGTCCAACCCGCCAATGATATTGAGCAAGGTGGATTTGCCGCTACCCGACGGCCCAAGCAGCACAACGATCTCTCCCTCCGGAATATCCAGATCGACGCCGCGCAGTGCATGCACGGCGGAGCGCCCCTCGCCGTAAACTTTGGTGATGCCCCTGGTCGAAAAAGCATTCTGCGCCATTATCAGCAAGCCGTTCAGTTATTTCTGAACATACTAGACAGCTAAGCGGTGGGGCGCTAGCCTTTTGTAGACTCGCCATCCCTGGAGACGCGACGTGACGAAGACCAAACCCGTGAAATCCGTAGAAACCGCCCGCGCAGATTTTATCGAGAAAATCGGGATGATCGCGCAATCCGAAGGGCTGCCACGTATTGCGGGCCGCGTTCTGGCAATGCTGCTTTACGATGGCGAGCGGGTGTCGTTCGGGCAGCTTGCGACGGCCCTGCAAGTCAGTCGAGGCAGTATCAGTTCCAGCGTTCGCATGCTCGAAAGCCAGCAACTGATCAAACGTGTCGCCAAACCGGGCGACCGGCAAGACTACTTTCAGGTTGTCGATAATGCGTTTGTAAACATGGTGGAGGCGTCAGCCGCACGCGCGCGCCTCGCCGCTGCTGATATCGAAGACTCCCTAAACGAAATCCCCTTGTCCGAGACCGGCGCACGAGAGCGCGTCGCCAGCTACGCAGCTTTCTACCGCGCGATGGATGACGGACTGAAAACGACCGCCGAGGCGCTCAGAAACAACCAGTAGTCACGGCCACTGCTGGCCTTGTGTCACCCACAGGAGCCCGAAAAGCATGAGAGCCGCAGCCAGCGCCGCCGCGCCGGTCCGGACCGAGTTCCAGAAGGTCCAGCGCGGGACGTAGGTCCGGCTCCAGTAGTCCCGCGTTGCGTCCGAGGTCAGGTCCATGCCGGCCAGCGCCTCGTTCATCGGCACGTTGAAGACAACCGTCACCCCGAAGCAGCCGATGAGGTAAACCAGCGCGGCGAACCCGATCAACGTGCCCGCCGGGCCGGAAACCGCGAACCAGGCATAGGCTGCGATGAGGACCGATGCGGCGGCCATGCCGAGGAACAGGGCCATGAAGACCCAGCGAAAGACCTCGCGATTGATCACCTGCATGGCCTCCACGCCGCCGCCACCGGTAAGGGCGAGCGACCTCATGATGAAGTCAGAGAAGGCGAGGAACACGCCCGCGACCAGTGCATAGGCAAGGATCGAGAGCTGAATCAGGATCAAGATGGCGGGTGACATGGGTTGGCTCCTTCGATTGAGACGGATGCGGCGGGAGCCCTGGCCTTCCCGCCGCATCGGATTGCGGTCAGCGTGCGGCGAGGCCGGTGGCTTTGGGGTCGGCGCCCCGACGGAATGCGAACAGGCACAGCGCGGCGATGGCAAGTTCCAGGACCAGCGCGCCCAGGATGCCGCTCGACGGGATGCCGTCGATTGCGAGGCCCGCAACGCGCCCCGCCGGAAAGGCCAGGAATACGGTCAGCGCGGCCACGATGGCGGTCTGGCGCAGCGCCGGTCTGACGATACCAGCCAGCATCACGGCCCCGAAGGCGGCGAGACCCGCGCCGGGCGCGCGCAGCTCGCTCAGCAGGCTGGGGTCCTGCCCCAGGGCGATTCCGTAGCTTGCGTAGAAGGCATGTGGAGCGGCGAGGATGAAGGCGCCGATGCCGAGTGAAGTGAAGCCGGCGATGCTGAGGGCGATTTTCTGGACAGGTGTCATTGGGTCTTCTCCGAATTGGGCTGGCTGCGAAAGTCAGGCGGCGATGGGCCATGTGTCCGCCTTGGCCGCGGATCGGGCGAACTCGGCGAAATGGCGGGGCGGACGGCCGAGGGCCTGCAAGACGCCATCGGTCGTGTGGGCATTGCGACCGTCGAGCGTCTCGCGGGCGATGGCAGTGAACACATCGGCCACGAAGTCACCGCCCGCGGCCGCGACATTTGCGTGGAAGTCCTCGAAGCTGATGGGAATATGCTGGATCCTCCGCCCGGTGGCCTCGCTCAACACCTCGGCCATCTCGGCGAAGGTCATGAGCCGTGGCCCGCTCACCTCGTAGAGCCTGCCCTTGTGGCCCCCTTCCGTCAGCGCCGCCACCGCGACATCGGCGATGTCCTCGATATCGATGATGGGCTCCGCGATATCGCCGCCGGGCATCGGCAGGACGCCAGCGAGGATCGGGTCGCGCAGGTAACCCTCGGAGAAGTTCTGCGCGAACCACGCGGCGCGGACGATGGTGAAACCCACGCCGGAATTACGCACGACCTCTTCGCCAAGCCGGGCATGGCGCTCGCCTCTGCCCGAGAGCAGGACAAGATGCTCGAGGCCGACGTCTTTCGCTGTCTCGACAAGGGACTCGAGCTTCTCAACCGCGCCTGGGAAGGCGAGATCGGGGAAATAGGTGACATAGGCTGCCCGCGCACCGGACAGCGCGGGGGCCCAGGTTTCGGGCGCTTCCCAGTCGAAAGGGGTGCTGGAGCTGCGCGAACCGCGACGGACGGGAAGGCCCTTGGCTTCCAGCTTTGCGGCGACGCGGCGCCCGGTCTTGCCGGTGGCGCCGATGACAAGGATGGGTTGGTCTTGCATGAGGTTTCTCCCTGGTTCGAGTTGACGACCAAGGGATAGGCGACCGCCGAGGGTCCGGTATTGACCGAGGACGCCAGCGTTTTGACCGACGCCGCCAGAGCCGCTCAGCGGCCAACGCGCGCATTGCGGTAGCTCGCCGGCGTCATGCCGACCCAGCGTTTGAACGCGCGCGTGAAGGAGCTCTGCTCGGCGAACCCGGTCAGAAACGCGATCTCGGCCAGCGAGTGCCGCCCGTCACGCAACAGCCCCTCGGCCAGAGCGCGCCGTGTCTCTTCGGTCAAGGTCTGGAAACTCAGCCCGTGCTCGGAAAGCCGCCGGTGGAACGATCGCGCGCTGAGCCCGAGATCACGCGCGATCTCCGCCATCTTCGGCGCGCCCTCGCTCAGCGCCTGCGCAATAGCATCCCTCGTCTGGACAACCAGCGGAGCCTCGTCGGCAATCTCCGAGAGTTCGCGTTCGAGATGGGTCGCGAGGTAGCCGGAAATGCCCGCATCCCCGAGGATGTTCGGCTGCGCCAGCGCCTCGCGTGAAAACAGGATTCCGTCGAGATCCGCCTCGAACCGGATCGGAGCGCCAAACCACTCTTCGTGGGCGGTCGCGGGGCGCGGCGCGGGGTGTCGGATCAGAACTTCGAGAGGCGCCACCGGCACCGGGCTGACCTGTCGGGCGATCGAGATGGCGCTCGCAAGCGTCGCCTCGTTCGACAACCGCATACCCAGACGACGCTCGCCATCGCGATGCAGGATGAAGAGCGTGCCGCGCGCAACGGGGCGCAATTCATACTCCACCACACTGGTCCAGAGACGGGCATACCGCTCAACGCGTGCGTAGGACGCCCCCAGCGTCGTCGCCGCTTTGAACGCGAGGCCCAGCGCGCCGTATTCGTCAAGCCGCATGGACGCGCCTACCCGCAGCGGCAGTTCGGTCACATCCACCTCGGCCGCAATCCCTTCGAGCATGTCGTAGTAGACACCATCCGGGATCATCGCCTTCGGATCCCATGCGCCCTCGGGGTCGACGCCCGCGCGGCGCAGAAACGCTGTGCCGTTGATCGCGGCGCCGGCCGCAGCGACCATCTTTCGCGCGAAGAGAGAGGAGACATAGCCCATGGCCTCTATCCTATGGCGGATGGGCAGAGGGGCAAAGCGGCTTGGTTTGACAGATTCCGCGGCCATGAAGGATCCCGTTCTTGTGGAGTTCCTCGCCGCCGCCGCCGCCCCGCCCGCCCGACGGATCGCCTCGATCTGCACCGGGGACCGGGGCGCTTGTCTTGGCTGAGGCAGCCCTCCAAGTTGCCCGCTTCAGCGTGATGTACATGATGCGGCCGGTCGGCCAGTCGCTATTCAGTGCGCAACTTGTGGCGGAACGCGCCGGGCTGTCCGGGCGCATCTTCGCCCGTCGCTTCAAGGCCGAAACCAGTATGAAACCGGCGGCTTAAGTCGATACGGCCAGGGTGCAGACGGCGCGGATCGCGTTGGAGACGTCCACGGCAGCCTTTCAATCCGACCTTGCCGCCTGTCATTCGCTCGCGCGCGATCGGCGCCAATTCGATAAGGAAACCGTCGGCGCGGCCGTCCTGAATGCCGGTGCAGATGCGCTTCCGGGTGCCGCAGATGACGACGCGGATGCGGCGGGCGGGGCGGGCCTGGCATATCTGTGACCGTTGTCGTTCATGCAGCGCAGCTTGGGTCAGCCTGACGTGACGCCATCCGGGAGGTCAGGCGCCGATCCCGGCAAAATCCAGCATGTCCTGCGCCGCCTCGCCGATCGCCAGGTCAAGCAGCGCCTCGCCATGGTCGGGGCGGGCAAGCTCCGACCATGATCCGACGCGGCCACACGGAAATTGTGCCCGGTGCTCGTCCGGCGGGCCGTGGCGGTCGCCCGCATGGGCGGCGCGGAACGCCGCGTCCAGCGGCTCCGGGGCAGGCAGGTGGGCGCGCTCGATCCGGCGGTTGCGCGCCATGGTGATGGCAATTTCCGACGGGGTCGCGTGCATCCCCTCCCACTCGCCGTAGAGCGATTGCCGCCGCGCGTTGGTGGCCTCGTAATCCCACCAGGACCGGATGCGCATCGACAGGGGTGCCTCCCCCGCCAGCGCCTTCAGCGGCGCAAGATTGGCCCCATGGGCATTGACCACGTAGAGGCGGCGAAAGCCGTGCGTGGCCAGCGCCGCGATGATATCGGAGACGAGGGCAGTGAAACTCGCCTCCGAGACCGAGATCGTGCCGGGGAACCCCATGTTGAAGGGGGCGGGCGTGTAGGGCACGGGCGGCAGCATGATCGCGCCCGCCCGCGCGCTCGCGCCCTCGGCCACGGCGGTTGCGCATAGGGCATCTGTGCCGATCAGGCCAATGGGCCCGTGCTGTTCGGTCGAACCCACCGGCAGCACCGCGTCGTCGCGCGTGGTCAGGTAGGTCTCGACCTCTTCCCAACTCATCTGTTGCAGGATCATGCATCCCCCATCTTTTGCGTCACCCACCCGGCCAGGGTCCGGCGGTAGGTCTCCAGCACCTCGGCACTCTCTGGCGTGGGCGGCGGCCCCGTCTCCGGCAAGTCCAGCCCGAGGCCGAGCGCGCCCTCCAGCGCCTCCAGCACCGCGCGAACGGCCCAGTAGCCGCAATCGGGCAAGCCCGGTGTTGCAGTGCCGGAAAGATACGGGCCACCCTCAGCCCCCCGCGCCACGATGTCCAGCGGGCGGGTCAACGCCTGCCTGGGCGCCTCCGGCACCGGCTGCCGCGCGCCCACGAAGGGGAACAGCGCCCGCGCCGCCGGTTCAAGCCGCGTGTCGATCTGGCGCGACAGCGCCCGCGCCCGCGCCCGCATCCGCGCGCCCTGTGGCATCAACGGCCGTCCGGCGCCGATCTCATCGAGATATTCGATGATGGCGTCGGATTCGGTCAGCACGAAATCGCCCTCGATCAGGGCCGGAACCGTGCCTTGCGGAACGATCCTGCGATAGGCCGCGCTGGTATAGCCATCCGGCGGCGGCGTCTCGGGCAGCGTCAGCCCCTTCAGGGCCAGCGCCAGCCGCAGCTTGCAGCAATAGACGCTGAGGGCCGTGCCGTAGAGAACCCGGTCAGTCGCGGCCATGCACGCCCAACCCCATCCGGCGTTCCATGACCCGCACACCCCAGGAGACCAGCAGGATCAGCACCAGGTATTCCATCACCAGGAAGGTGTATATCTCCAGCGGGCGGAACTCGGTCAGCGTCAGCTCGTTCGCGCGCCGCGTCAGTTCCTGGAACCCGATCACCGAGACCAGCGAGGACATCTTGAGGACATAGACATACTGGTTGCCAAGCGCGGGCAGCACCGCGCGCACGACCTGCGGCAGGATCACCAGGCGCATCGTCGTCCAGGGCTTCAGCCCCAGGCTGCGGGCGGCCTCGCCCTGGCCCACCTTGATCGACTGCAACCCCGACCGGAAAATCTCCGAGGTGAAGGCGCTGTCCGAAATCGCCAGGCACACAAGGCCGGTCATGAAGACGCCAAGCTGCAATCCGGTCAGCGCCGGAAGCCCGTAATAGACCCAGAGGATCATCACCAGAAGAGGGATCGACCGGAAGAACTCGACATAGACCCGGCTGGCCCGCTTGACCCATCGCCGTTTCGAGATGCCCATCAGCGCCACCAGAAGCCCGATGATCAGCGAGATCAGCATGGCCAGCGTCGAGATCGAGATCGTCGCCCAGAACCCTTTCAGCAGAAAGGAGAGGTTGGCCTGCCCGCGCGAATCCGAAGGCGACAGGATATACCAGGCAAAGGTGTATCCCCCGCCCGATCCGACCGAACACCCCGCGAGCAAGGTCAGCACCCCGGCAAGGAGCGCCGGCAACCGCCAGCGCCCCGCGGCTTCGCGTGAAGCTTTGCTCATGTCAGGCTCAGCTCTGGCCCAACCATCTTTGGTCAAGCTCGGCAAAGAACCCTTCCGTCCGCTTCAGCGTGACCCAGGTGTTCATGAAGTTCAGCCAGACCTGGTCATCCTGCGCCACGACATAGGCAAAGGGCCTGCGGTTGCGCATCTCGGATCCGGGCACCAGAATACGCAGCTCGGGGAACCGCGTGACCAGCGTGCCGCCCTCCACATTCGAGGTGATGGTGACATCCGCGCGCCCCGAAAGCACCTCCTGGAAACCGGTCGCGGGCGTCTGCACCGCCTGGATATCGGCCAGGGGGAAATGGGCGCGGGCCTGTTCCTCGAACACCGTCCCCATCGAGACCGCGACCCGCACACCGGGCTGGTTGATGGCCTCCCAGGTGCCGTATTGATCGGCGCTGCCCGCCATGGACAGCGGAACGGTGCCCGCCTCTGTATAGGGCGTGGTGAAGGCCGCGACGCGGGCGCGCGACATGTTCACCGAGGCGCCCGAGAAGATGTCGTAGCGATCCGCCGCGATGCCCGCCGTGATCGTGGCCCATTCGGCGACGACCCATTCGATCTCGACGCCCAGGTCGGCGGCAAGCTGGGTCATCGCCTCGATGTCATAGCCGACGCGGGTGTTGGACCCCGGATCGCGGAACGACATCGGGTTGAAATCCCCCGTGGTGCCGATGCGGATGGTGCCACGGTCCAGGATCCGCGCCAGGCGCGAATCGGAAACCTGCGCCTCGGCCGGGGTTCCGCTGGCCAGAACCATGCCTCCGGTTCCCAGTGCTGCGGCGACGAAAATGTCTCTTCTGTTCATGATCTATTTCCCTGTTTTTCGAGTGTGATTGCCTTGGCCCGCCCGGGGTGCGCCGACCGGTCTTTTCCGGTCTCTCCGGCCCATGCGGCGTGAAAAGACCCTTCTATGTCGTGATCGCGGGCACCGCGCCGGTGTGGTCCGGTCCGGGGCATCGGCAAACGCGCTGATGCCCTCGGCCCCCTCCGCACCGGAAGGGGTGCCGCAGCACGGCGGCTGCACACCTGATCCCAGGCCCCTCGTTCGCGCGGGTCCCATTGGCTTCATGCCCTCAAGCTTGTTGCATCACGCTGAATAATGTTGCGCTAGATGCAACTCTCGGTCAATAGGAAAGATGTCATCGAGGCGCGCGTGCCTATCGTGATCCCGCGTCTGGCCCTGCGCAGCATCGCACCGCACGGGCCGCCGCACGGCCACCCCTTGCATGACCGCGCCCATATCTCATACTCAGGGGCATCGGATCGGGACGCAGATTGCCTCGGCCCGCAACAACTCGAACATCGGACAGGGCCCATCCATGGAAGACGCATCGAAACCCCCGCTCCTGGCCGTCCTGATCGACGCGGACAATGTCTCGGCCAAATATGCCGAAGCGATGTTCGACGAGATCGCGTCGCTCGGCGAGGCCAGCATCCGCCGCATCTATGGCGATTTCTCGGGGGGCGGGGCGCAGGGCTGGACCAAGGACAAGCTGGCGTCGCTGGCCATCGTTCCGCATCAGCAATTCGCCAACACCACCGGCAAGAATGCCAGCGACATCGCGCTGGTCATCGACGCGATGGACATTCTCCATTCGGGCCGCTTCGCCGGGTTCGTGCTGATCTCGTCCGACAGCGATTTCACCCGGCTCGCCAGCCGCATCCGCGAACAGGGGGTGGATGTGTTCGGTATCGGGATGCGCAAGACGCCCGCCGCCTTCGTGAAGGCCTGCAAGCGGTTCATCTACGTCGAGAACCTCATCTCGGAGCCGTCGAAATCCAAGCCGAAACCCAAGCCGCAGAAAGAGGACGCATCCGACCTCGCCCCGGCCCCGCTGGAAGATCCGACCAAGCTGGTGACGCGTGCGATGGATGCGATCGACCAGGATGACGAATGGTTCACGCTTGGCCAGATCGGCCAGTATATCTCGGCCGCGACCCCGGATTTCGACACCCGCAGCTATGGTAAGCGCAAGCTGAGCGACCTGATCTCGTCGCTGAAAGTGTTCGAGACCAAACGCGGCGAGGGCAACCAGATCCTCGTCCGCAGGCTGGACTGACCTGCGCCGACGATCACGGTCCTGCGCGGGGCATTGCGCCATCTGTCGGTCTTATCGCCTTGCGCATGCGTCAGCGGGTCTGCGCGACCGGGTCCGGCGCGATTCCCCCGTGGCGGGGCCCGCCTCCGGGCCAGACCCGCGCCGCCAGCCCCACCGCCAGCGCCGCGACCAGGGCCAGCACCAGCAGCGTGCCGGGCAACCCGATCAGCGGCCCCAGCCACCCCGCCGCCGGATAGGCCAGCAGCCAGCAGGCATGGCTCAGCGCGAATTGCGCGGTGAAGAGCGCGGGGCGATCCTCCGGCCCCGCCGAGCGTTTGAGCAGCCGCCCCGACGGCGTCATGACGCCCGCATTCAGCGCCCCCAGCACGCCCCAGGTGGCCAGCATCAAGGGCCAGCCCCCGACGCCCGCCAGAAGCGCCAGGCCATAGGCCGCCCCGACTCCGGCCAGCCCCGCCGCCGCCGCCAGCATCACGTGTCTGTCGCGGGTCACGCGCAAGAGGCGCGGCAGGCTCAGCGCGACCGCCATCGACCCCGCGCCGAAGGCCGCCATCGACAGTGCCACGTCACGTTCGGCCCCGTCGAACCGGCCCCGCACCAGCACCACGGTATCGACCAGGACAAAGGCGATCACCGCCGACAGCGCCATGTTCAGCGCCAGCAATCCCCGCAGGCGCGGCGTCGCAAGGTAGAGCCGGCCCCCCCGCGTCAGCCGGTCCAGGAACGGGCGCGGCGGGACGCGGCCCTGCGGCGGCAGCCCGGTGCGCAGGATCAGCCAACCGGAGATGAGAAAGCCCAGCGCCGTGCCCGCGAAGAGGGAATTGTAGCTCACCACCAAGAGCAGCAGACCGGCCAGCGTCGGGCTCAGCAGGTTCTCGATGTCATAGGCCAGGCGGCTCAGCGACAGGGCGTTGGTGTAATCCTCCTCGTCGCTCAACACATCCGGGATCACCGCCTGGAATGTCGGGGTGAAGCTCGCCGAGGCGATTTGCAGGACAAAGATCAACAGGTAGATCTGCCAGACCGCGCTCACGAAGGGCAGCAGCAGCGCCACACCTGCGCGTGCCAGGTCGGCCCCGATCATCACCGCCTTGCGCGGCAGCGTGACGAAAAGGGCGGCGGCCAGCGGCGCGATGCCGACATAGGCCACCATCTTGATGGTCAGCGCGGTGCCCAGAACCGTGCCCGCGCGGTCGCCCGCAAGGTCATAGGCCAAGAGCGCCAGCGCCACGGTCAACAGGCCAGTGCCCATCAACGCGACCACCTGTGCCGCGAAGAGGCGGGCAAAGACCGGGTGGCGCAGGATCCTCAGCATGACCGCCCCGATGCACCGGGGGGTGTACAGGGGGTGCATCGGGGGGTGTACGCGGGGTGCCTGCCCATTTCGGGCCTCACCCGACCTTCAACACGATCTTGCCGATATGGGTCGACCGCTCCATCAACGCATGCGCCTTGGCGGCCTCCTCCAGCGCAAATTCCGAATCCATCACCGGCCCGATCTTGCCCGCATCCAGCCAGGGCCAGACATGTTTGCGCAGCTCCGCGGCAATCACGGCCTTGGCCTCATTGCTCTGCGGGCGCAGGGTCGATCCGGTCATGGTCAGGCGCTTGGTCATCAGCACGGCAAAGTTCACCTCGGCCACCGGGGCTTGCAGGAAAGCGATCTGCACCAGCCGCCCGTCATTGGCCAAGGTCTTGAAATTGCGTGCGATATAGTCGCCACCGACCATGTCCAGGATCAGGTCCGCGCCGCCCTCCTCGCGCATCACCTCGACGAAATCCTCCTCGCGGTAATTGATCGCCCGCTCCGCGCCAAGCTCCACGCAGGCGGCGCATTTCTCTTCCGTTCCGGCGGTGACGAAGACCCGCGCGCCCAGTTCCCGCGCGATCTGGATCGCCGTGGTGCCGATGCCCGAAGAGCCGCCATGGATCAGGAACCGCTCGCCCGCCGTCAGACGTCCGCGCATGACGACATTGGACCAGACGGTGAAGAAGGTTTCACAAAGCGCCGCCGCCCGATCCATCGCCATGCCCTCCGGCACCGGCAACGCATGATCCGCCTGCGTCAGCGCGTATTCCGCATAGCCGCCACCGGGCAAAAGCGCCGTGACCTTGTCGCCCACCGCGCAGCCCGTGACGCCGGGACCGACCGCCGCGATGGTGCCCGCCGCCTCCAGCCCCGGCAGCGGCGAGGCTTCGGGCGGGGGCGCGTATTTGCCCGCACGTTGCAGCGCGTCGGGCCGGTTCACGCCCGCATACTCCACCGCGATCAGGATCTGGCCCGCGCCCGGTTCCGGCACCTTGACGCGGGTTTCGCGCAGCACCTCCGGCCCGCCGGGTTCGGCAATCTCGATCGCGCGCATCTCACTGGGTAAGCTCATCACCATGTCCTTCTCGTTCAATCCCGGCGCCACGATCCCGGCATATCCGTCGGGGTTGTCGGCGCCTTGATCCGACTCATCAGCCAGTTCGGGCCCGCCATCAGCGGGGCCAACAGCTTGCTTTCGCGCATCTGCGCCTTCAGTTTCTCGATCTGCATCACATCACCGATCCGCCGGTCAAGAAACCCCCAGGTTGCCATATGCCCCTCGCTGCTGTCGCCGAGCCAGAACAGGACCGTCGCGGAATAGACGCCCGACAGCGTCATCCGCTTGGTGAACCAGTTGATATCGTCGCTACTGTCACCAATCGCGGTCCAGATCGCGTCCGAGGTCTCCCACAGGGCCCGCGCGCCATCGGCGGCATGGATCGGCAGCGCAAAGAGCGTGGTGCCGCGCCGCACGGCCTCCTTCCGGCCCTCCATCAGGTCCAGCCGCAGCCGCACCGCATGGGTGATCTTGTCGCGAATCTTCATCGCGTCCAGATCCTCACGTTCCAGACGCGCGACCATCTCGGCATCGCCGCGCCGGTGAAAGGCCAGCGCCAGATCGACCGCGCCGCGCGGATAAATCGCCCGCACCGCGCCCGGATCGGCCCCGGTATCCTCGATCGCGGCGGCCAATGTGGCCTCGGACCAGCCGTCGAACGGGACATGGTCAAGTGCGGCCTCCAGCACGGTCTCCTTCAGGTCGGACATTGCGCACCTCCTCTCGTGGTCTTGCTGGACATATAGGCCACCCTTTGCTATAGCGCCACTTCCTGCAAATTCTTGCAACTCCAACTTAGAAAGGTGGTGAAAACCACATGCAGGTTAGCGTTCGTGACAACAACGTCGATCAGGCGCTTCGTGCCCTGAAGAAAAAGCTGCAGCGTGAGGGTGTTTTTCGTGAGATGAAGCTCAAGCAGCATTACGAGAAACCGTCCGAGAAAAAAGCGCGTGAGAAGGCCGAAGCAATTCGCCGTGCTCGCAAGCTGGCTCGAAAAAAAGCGCAGCGCGAAGGGCTTCTTTAAGTCGTTTCAGGTTGTGACCACATAAGTGGATCGGCTTTCGCGTTCGAGCGCGAAGCGTGAGAGGCAGAGAAAGCCGATCCGAGATCAACCTGAACGGCTTGAAGTCGTTCAAGCTTTACGAACCGGGCCCGGGGGCGACCCCGGCCAAAGACTTCCCCCGCGCCGTCCGGCTCGGGGGTTTTCTTTTTTCAGGGCCCCGCTTTGCGCAAGGAATTTCAGCGCGGGATGCAACCTTTCCGCGACCGGACGAGTTGTCCCGCCATCGCAGCCCCTGAAAGCGGAGACAGGACATGCACGGAATCATCTACCTCGTCGGCCTCGTCGTCGTGATCATGGCGATCCTGTCCTTCCTCGGCCTCGGATGAGCCGCCGAAGTTTGACGATTTCCCCCCCCAGGATGGCAAGCAAGACAGTCCCGAATGCAACCAATTGGTCCGTCAGCGAGTTGATCCCGCAAGTAAACGCCGCAGCCCGGAAAGGTATCGCGGCAACGCAGCCTGGACCCAAAGGAGCATCGTCATGAACCGCATCATCTACATCGTCGGCCTGATCGTCATCGTGCTGGCCATCCTGTCCTTCATCGGCCTCGCCTGATCCGGCACAGCCCGAAACGCGACATGAAAAAAGCCCCTGGGAGAAAACCCGGGGCTTTTTTCATGTCCTAGTGCCGGATGGTTCAGCTTCCGCCTGCCGCCGCAATCTGGGCCGCACGTTCGATCCGCAATTCCATCGCCGCCTGACGCGCCAGGATCTCGCGGTTGTTGTCGCTGTCATCGTCATAGATGCGGCTGGTGCGCACGCCGGGGATCTGCTCGAACGCGTCCATCGCATTGCGCGGGAAATAGGTCGTCCGCATGGTCTCGAACCCCGGCACCTGTTGCAGGATCCGGGTGATCGAAATAGTGCATTGCGCCTTTGGCACGGCCCCGTATTCCTGCACCAACCGGCTAAGCTGCGCGGCAACCTCGGGCGAGACATCAAGCTCCTGCACCACGACGTGATAGGTCTCACGCGCATGGTAATCCAGGTAGAAGTCCAGCAATTGCGGGCTCATGCCGAATATGACATCGTTGCGCTCGGGCGCTGCGGGGTGACGCCAGGTGCCCGCGGGATCGAAGAGCAGCCGCTGCTCCCCGTCGATCATCAGCGCCAGGTGCCCGCCCGCGCCGGAGCGGTTCGAGATCATCGTGTAAAGCGTGATCGACGTATTCTCGGGCGGCACGTAACGGGCACGGGCGACGGCCTCATCGGGGGCCCAGACCGGTTCCGCACCGCAGGCCGCGAGACCCAGAACAAGCCCCAGGGCCAGGAACGCGCGCCGCACGATCATTGGAAGAACACCGCGAGGATCACCAGCACCACGATGCAGATGATGATCGCATTGGTCAGGAACTTGACGAAGCCGTCAAAGGTCGCCTCATGATCCTGAATGTCCATTTCGCCGTGCTTGTGTTCGGTGTCAGCCATGGTCCCGCTATCGCATCCCGCTTGCAATGATTGGTGTTTGATCCCGAATTAGCCGATTTTCCTGCCCTTGTCACGATGCACAATGCGCCGCGGCGCGCGATTGTGACCGGTTTGCGCGACCGATTTCCAGCAGCAGCGGGCAATGGTCGGAGACTTCCGGATCGCGGATCACCTCGAATCGCGCCACCGCCATGCCGTCGCCCGCCAGCATGCAATCGGCAAAGCGCCCCCCCCGTGTTTTCTTGGACCGCCGGGTGATGCGCGGCGGGATCGCGCGGGATCGCCCCCGCGCATTGCCCGCATCACGCGTCGCCGTCCTCCAGATCGGCGGCCAGGCGGAACCCGATGCGCTGCGCGGGCTGGTCGGGCACCTGCTTCGGCAGGGCGCGCAGGGTCACGCTGAGTTGGCTGACATGCTGGATCAGCTGCGATTTGATGCCAGCGGGATCGGTGCCGTAGAAGGTGATGATATCGGGCGCGAAAAACCCCATCCCCTCGATCCGCATCACCCCCGCATCGGACCCGGTGAACCCCATCGCGACCTCATGCTCGGCATCCAGTTGGTCCTCGAAATTCTTGATGTAGAGGATGATCCGCTCATAGGCCCATTCGGCGGGCGATTTCTCCTCGACCGGCTTTTCCTTGAGCTTCTTGGGCAGCGGCTGCTGTTCGGCGGTCTTGGGCGCGCCGGGGTCGCAATGCACGGCACCGGCATCGGGCAGGACGGCGGCCTCCATCGCCTCGGCGGAGGTTAGAATATCCTTGTCCATCGCGTCACGCCTTTCGTTGCCAGGCCCAGGCCCCATCCTCCCGTTTCTCGCGCGTGACCTCGCCCAAGGCAAGAAGGTGGTTCAGATGCGCCACCGATTCGACCAGCGCCAGCCCATAGGTTCCGGCGTCGATCCTGCGCTTGAACAGCGGTGCAAAGCACTCGGCGGCGGTGCGGGGCCGGTCCAGATGTTCACGAAGACGTGACAACGCGCCGTGGTGGTTCTCGATCAATTGCCGCAGCCGGTCCGGCAGGCCGGTGAAGGGCAGCTTGTGCCCCGGGAGGACCAGGTGATCGGCCTTCGCGTAATGCGCCAGGTGGGTGCAGCTTTCGATCCACTCGGTCACCGGGTCGGCGGCGGGCTCGGTCGCGTAGACACCCAGGTTGGGCGAGATCGAGGGCAAAAGCTGATCGCCGCCCAAGACCAGCGCCTCCTCGCGGCACCAGAGCGTCGCGTGTTCCGGTGCGTGGCCATTGCCGATGCGCACATCCCAGTGCCGTCCGCCGATCTCGACCATGTCGCCTTCGCGGATTCGGGTGAAGCCAAGCGGCAGGGGGGCAACGATATCGGCGAAGTTGAAGGGGCGTTCGCTGGCGCGTTTTTCCAGCGTTGCGGCATCCATCCCCGCCGCGCGCCAGAAGGCCAGCGTCTCGGGCGTCGGTGCCTCCTGCACGTCCAGCACCAGCATCCGCGCCGTCAGCCAGGCGGTGCGGGTGGTGATCAGCTCGGCCCCCCGCGCCATGAACCAGCCCGCAAGCCCGACATGATCGGGGTGATGATGCGTGACGATCACGCGCGTCACGGGCAGCCCCCGCATCGGACCCGCCAGCAGGGTTTCCCAGATCGCGCGGGTCTTGCTTGTGTCAAAGCCGGTATCGACCACGGCCCACCCCGCCCCGTCGCGGATCGCGTAGACATTCACATGATCCAGCGCCATCGGCAGCGGCAGGCGCATCCAGAGGATGCCGTCGGCAACCTCTCCCGCATCACCTTCCTCCGGCGCCGAATCGAACGGGTATCGGATCACGCCGACAGCTCTTCGGCGCTGAGCGCATAAAGGTCATCGGCCCCGGCAGCCGCCTGCTCCAGCAACGAATGCGCCTCGGGCAGCAGCCGGTTCAGGAACACCCGCGCCAGTTTCAGGCGCGCCTCGTCGGCCAATGCCGCGCGCAGGTGGAAATGCCCGCCCAGGACACGCGCCACCGCCATCAGGAAAGGAACAGCGCCCGCGAAACGATCGTTCACCTCCATCGCCACCAGCTTTTCCGTCGCCTCGCGCAGCGCGCCGGAGGCAGCCAAAAGGCTCGCGCCCTCGGCCCCGGCATCCTTCGCGGTCTGGTCCACCTCATCGAGCAGCGCGAACATCGCCGCGCCGCCATCCATCATCTTGCGCGCGACAAGGTCCATCGCCTGGATGCCGTTGGTGCCCTCGTAGATCGCGGTGACCCGCACGTCGCGCAGGTATTGCGCGGCCCCGGTTTCCTCGATGAAGCCCATGCCGCCATGCACCTGGATACCCATCTGCGCCACCTTGATGCCGGTTTCGGTCCCGTAGGCCTTGGTCACCGGCGTCAGAAGGGCCGCGCGGGCTTTCCACGCTTCCTCGCCCGTGGCACTGGCCATGTCGATCGCGGCGGCATTGGCCAGCGCAATGGCGCGCGCGGCGAAGATCTCGGCCTTCATCTCAGACAGCATCCGGCGCACATCGGCATGGTCCAGGATGGTGCCGGTGCCGCCCTCGACCGGGCTGCGGCCCTGCTTGCGCTCCAACGCGTAATCCAGCGCCTGCTGATAGGCGGCCTCGGCCTGGCACAGCCCCTGCACGCCGACGCCAAGCCGCGCGTTGTTCATCATCGTGAACATCGCCGCCATGCCGCCATGCGGCTTGCCCACCAGCCAGCCGGTCGCGCCGTCATATTGCATCACCGCCGTGGGCGAGCCGTGCAGGCCCATCTTGTGCTCCAGGCTGACCACTTTCAGATCATTCGCCTTGCCGGGCTTGCCGTCTGCGTCGGGGATGTATTTCGGCACCAGGAACAGGCTGATGCCCTTGGTCCCCGGCACCCCATCGGGCAGCCGCGCCAGCACCAGGTGGCAGACATTCTCGGTGAAATCATTGTCGCCCCAGGAGATATAGATCTTCTGCCCCGACACCGCGTAGGTGCCGTCGCCATTCTCCTCGGCCTTGGCGCGCAGCGCCCCCACATCCGAGCCCGCCTGAGGCTCGGTCAGGTTCATCGTGCCGCACCATTCGCCGGAGGTCAGCCTGGGCAGGTAGAGCGCCTTCAGATCGTCGCTGGCGTGATGCTCCAGCGCCTCGATCTGGCCCTGCGTCATAAGCGGGTTCAGTTGCAGCGACAGGCAGGCCGAGCCGATCATCTCGTTCACCGCCGTGGTCAGCACCATCGGCAGCCCGAGCCCGCCATAGTCCGGGTCCGCCGACATGCCGATATAGCCGCCCTCGGCAATCGCGCGGTAGCCATCTGCAAAACCGGGGCTGGTGCGCACGACACCGTTTTCCAGGTGCGCCGGATGCAGGTCGCCGCCACGGTTGAGCGGGGCCAGGACCTCATCGGCCAGCCTGCCCGCCTCGGTCAGGATCGCACTGACCATGTCGGGGGTCGCCTCGGCGAAGCGCTCGGTCCCGGCGACGCGGGGCAGACCCACGACATGCTCCATCAGAAAGGTGAATTCGGATACCGGCGCGGTATAGGGCATGGTCTCTCCTCCTTGGCAGCGACGCTCGGGCGCGCTATGGGCCATGCTTGCGGATATGACACCCGCCTGACCTCGATCAACAGAAACGTAACGTCGCGGATGGCCCCATACCAGACCCAAACCCTGCACCCGGATGCAGAGGGCATTGCCCGCGCCGCCGCGTGGCTCGCGGACGGCCAGCTTGTCGCGCTGCCGACCGAGACCGTATATGGCCTGGCCGGTGACGCCACCAGCGACCTCGCCTGCGCGCGGATCTTCGAGGCCAAGGGCCGCCCCCGCTTCAACCCTCTCATCGTGCACCTGCCCTCGCGTGAGGCCGCGCGGGGTATCGCGGAATTTCCCGGCGACGCGGAGGCGCTGGCCGGTGCCTTCTGGCCCGGCCCCCTGACGCTTGTGCTGCCGCTCAAACCCGGCCATGGCCTCTCGCCGCTGGTCACCGGCGGGCTGGAGACCGTGGCGCTGCGGGTGCCGGAACATGGCGTCATGCAGGCGGTGCTGGCCAAGCTCGGCGGCCCGGTCGCGGCCCCTTCCGCCAACCCCTCGGGCCGCATCTCTCCGACCACCGCCGCGCATGTCCTTGCCGGGCTATCCGGCCGCATCGCAGCCGTGCTCGATGCCGGACCCTGCACCGTCGGCGTCGAATCCACCATCCTCGCCCCCGGCCCCGAGGGAACGCGCCTGTTGCGCGAGGGCGGCCTGCCACGCGAGGCGGTGGAGCCCCTGACCGGCCCGCTCGTTCCCGACACCACCCCCGGCACGGTGCAGGCCCCCGGTCAACTGGGCAGCCACTACGCCCCCGCCGCGGCGCTGGTGCTGAACTCCGACCTTTCCGATCCCCATGCCATCCGCGTGGACTTCGCAGCCGCCCAGGCGGATCTCACCCTCAGCCGCACCGGCGACCTGGTCGAGGCCGCCGCCAGCCTCTTCCGCACCCTGCACGAGGCCGACGCCCTGGCCACGGCCCGCAACCTCCCGATCCACATCGCGCCGATCCCCGACAGGGGCCTCGGCCGCGCCATCAACGACCGCCTGAGACGCGCCGCCGCGCCGCGGTCCTGACCGACACTCCTCTTCTTTGTTCCGAAAATATCCCAGGGGGTTTGGGGGAAGATCCCCCAAGCGGTCGGGCGAGGGCTCCCGTCAGGGGGCCCGAGCCCGATCGCCCCGCCCCGGTCGCCGCGAGGGTCACGCCCTCCCGGCATCCCCCGACAGCATCAGCGGCGACACCCCCAGAAGGGCCAGCGCGCCCTCCCACTTGGCATCCCAATCGGTGCCGAAGACCAGCCCCGCATTGGCCTCGCAGGTCAGCCAGCCATTGCGCCCGATCTCGGCCTCCAGCTGCCCCGCGCCCCACCCGGCATAGCCAAGCGCCATAACGGCGCGTTTCGGCCCGCCGCCATGCGCCAGGTCTTCCAGCACGTCCAGCGTCGCGGTCATCGCAAAGCCGCCCGGCACCTTCATCGTGGTGGCGTCGCTGCCATACTCCTCGGAATGCAGCACGAAGCCGCGCCCGGTCTCGACCGGGCCGCCGAAGAGGATGGGGATATCGGGCGGCCGCACCGCCTCGATCCCCAATTGTCCGATCATCTCGGCAAAGTTCAGCTCAAGCACCGGCTTGTTGATGATCAGCCCCATCGCGCCCTTGTCGGAATGCTCGCACAGAAACACGACGGAATCCGCAAATCGCGGGTCGCCCATCCCCGGCATCGCGATCAGCATCTGACCGGTGAAATTCGTGCTCATGGCCTCTCCGGTATCTTCTTGCCCTTTAGAATGTGCGCAAACCCGCGCCCTTGCAAGGCGTGGCCCGGTCCCGGCGGGGCGTCATTTCGCCAAAACGTGACTTTCCTTTGCTCGTCGCAGGGTCTGACCGGTTTCCATGGCCTTCGCCGCGCCTTCTTTCGGACCTCGGCGCGGGGCCTCTTTCCCTGACCGCATTGCCCGCCGCCGCCCAATACGGGGCCGCAGGCTGGCCGGATGGGGTGGACCGGGAACCGATCCCGGGATCACCGTCCCGCGCAATCGCAGCGCTGTCGGTATCCGGGGGCAGCCCAAGGGCAGGCGCGGGGTCGACCCCGCGCAAACCGTCCGCGTCGACGCGGACGAAGAAAGCCTGCGTCGACCCAGGCTCCGCCCCGTCTCACGCGCGGCGCAAGCCAGATACGCCATGCGCCAGCAGCCCGACCAGCCAGGCGCCGAGGCAGATCGCGGCCGCGCCCGCGCCAAAGCCGAGCACCGCCCCGCCTATCCCCTCGGGCAAGGCCCCCTCCAGCGGCCCGAACGCGGCCCCCGTCATCAGCACCGACCCGACAGTGGCCGCAAAGAGTGCCGCCACCGCGAGCACCGCCAGCCCCAGACCGGCCAACATCCAGGGCGCCCGCGCGCCCGCGCGCAACCCGCGCCGGAACGCCAGCACCTGGCGGCCGATATCGGCCTGCATCGCCAGGATCGACGGCACCACCAGGAGCACGATCACCAGCCCGAAGGCCAGCCCATAGACCAGCGTGATCACCGTGGGTTTGAGGAACTGCGCCTGGCTGGAGCGCTCGAACAGCAGCGGCGCCAGCCCCAGGACCGTGGTCAACGTCGTCAGCAGGACAGGCCGCAGCCGGTCGGTCGCCGCGTCGATGATCGCCGGCACCAGCCCGCGCGTCTCGGCATAATCGTCCACCGTCGTCACCAGCACGATGGAATCGTTGATGATGATCCCGGTCATCCCGATCAGCCCCACCACCGTGAACATGCTCAAGGGCACGTCCCAGGCATTGTGCCCGTAGATCGTGCCGACCAGCCCGAAGGGGATGATCGCCATCACCACCAGGGGCCGGGTCCAGCTTGCGAAGATCCAGGCCAGCACCAGGTAGATGCCGATGAGGCACAGCGCGAAACCGACCGCCGCGTCGGTGAGAAACTCCCCCTCCTGCTCGGCCAGGCCCGCCAGCCGGTAATTCACGCCGAAATCGGCCTCGACCTGCGGCAGGATGACCTCGCGCAATTCCTCCATGATCTCCTCGGCGCGGGCCGGGTCGTCCTCGGAGATGTCGCCGGTGACCGTGACCAGGCGCAGCCCGTTCTCGCGCTGGATGGTGGAAAAGCCGCTGCGCGAGGTGACCGAGACGAGATCGGCCAGCGGCACGTATTCGCCGGAGCTTGACCTGAGCAGCGTCCGGTCCAGGAAATCGGCGGTCAGCTCGGCCTCGGGCAGCTCCACCCGGATCGTCGCGGTGCGCACGCCCGAGGGGAATGTCGCCGCCTCGATCCCGTTGAGCCGGTTGCGCAGCACCCGCCCGAGCGACCCGATATCGAAGCCGAGCGCCTGCCCCTGCGGGGTCAGCTCCAGCACCAGTTCCTCGCGGTCATAGGCCAGGCTGTCCTCCAGCGCCGAGACCTCCGGAAAGGCGCCAAGCGCGGTCTGGATCGCCAGCGCCGCGTCCTTCAGGATCTGCGTATCGGCCCCGAAAAGCTGCACGTCCAGCGTGTCGCCCCCCGGCCCGCCGCGATGGCCCCGGAAACTGACCGCCTCGGCCAGCGGATGGTTCTGCACCTCGTCCTGCAGGTCCGAAACGAACTGGAAACTGGAATAGGGCCGCAGGTCGGCGTCGATCAGCTCGATCGCGATGGAGCCCAACAGATCGCCATCCTTGTTATCCGCCGCCGCCAGACCCCGCCCGGTGGTGCCGCCGATCTCGGCCAGCACATAGGAGAGCGGCGACAGCCCGTATTCCTCCTCGTAGCGCGCCGCCACGGCCTGCGTCGCGCGCTGCATCTCGCGCATCATGGCCAGGCTGTCGGCGCGGTCCGCCCCTTCCAGCATGGCGAAATTGCCCGAGACGCTGCTCTGCTCCGGCGCGTTGAAAAAGCGCCAGGTGACATCGCCGCGCACGAAGACCGCGACCTGCCCCGCCAGCACCAGGATGACCCCCGCCAGAACCGGGTAGCGCGCCCAGATCACCACCCGCATCGCATTGCGGAAGACCCGGTCGCGGAACCAGCCAAAGCCGATATTGACCATGCGGCTCGGCCAGTCATACCAATGCTCTTTCGCGGTATGGGCCAGCGCGTGGGCCATGTGATTGGGCAGGATCAGGAAGCACTCCACCAGGCTCGCGATCAGCACCACGATCACGGTGAAGGGGATATCGGCGATCAATTCGCCGAACCGCCCCCCCACGGCGACCAGCCCGGCAAAGGCCAGCACGGTTGTGATGGTGGCGGAAAACACCGGCGCCGCCATGCGCCGCGCCGCGTTCTCCGCCGCCACGATGGGGGATTCGCCCAATCGTCGGGCCCGGAAATCGGCGTGTTCGCCCACCACGATGGCATCATCCACGACGATGCCTAGCGTGATGATCAGCGCAAACAGCGAGATCATGTTGATCGTCAGCCCGGCCAGATACATCAGCGAAATGGCCGCCAGCATCGCCACCGGGATACCCGCCGCCACCCAGAAGGCGATGCGCGCGTTGAGGAAGAGGAAGAGCAGCAGCACCACCAGCCCCAACCCCATCAACCCGTTATCCAAGAGCAGGTCGAGCCGCCCCTGGATATAGTCGGCCCGCGTTCGGATCAGGTCCAGCGTGACACCGTCGGGCAGGGTCAGCTGCATCGCTTCGGCCACGGCCTCGACCTGTTCCTGGATGCCGATCGCGTCGCCCCGGTCCGAGCGGTCCACCCGGATCGAGATGGCCGGATCCTCGCCCACGAAATAGGCCCTGTCCCGGTCGATGCCGGTTTCCGTGACGCTGGCCACATCGCCGATGGTCAGCGCCGATCCGTCATCGTTGTTGCGCAAGACGATGCCTGCGATATCGACCGCGCTGCGCCGCGCCACGCCGGTGCGCACGCGGGCATTGGCCCCGGTCACGTCGCCTGCCGGTGCGGTATCGACCTCGGCGGCAATCGCCTGTGCAATCGCGGCCATGGAGACGTCATGCCGGATCAGCATGACGGAGGGCACCTCGACCATGATCTGCGGCGCGGCGACCCCGCGGATCGTGGTGCGCGTAACCCCCTGATCGAAGAGGCGCGCGACAAATTCATCGGCGAAGCGGCCCAACTGGTCGACGCCCACCGGCCCGGTGATCACCACATCCGTCACCCGGTCACGCCAGGCCCCGCGCGTGACCCGTGGTTCTTCGGCGCCCTCGGGCAGGGTGTTCACCGCATCGACCGCGACCTGGATGTCATCGGTGGCGCGGCCCATGTCCCATCCCGGCTCGAACTCCAGCCGGATGCTGGCGCTGCCCTCGCGGCTGGTGGCGCTGCTCTCGGTCACGCCCTCCACCGACAGCAGCGCAGGCTCCAGCACAGCGACGATGGCCGCGTCCACATCCTCGGCCCCGGCCCCGTCCCAGGCCACGTTGACGCGGATGCTGTCGACGACCACATCGGGAAAGAACTGCGCCCGCATGCGCGGAAAGGTGGCCAGCCCCGCGACGATCAGCACCACCAGCAGCAGGTTCGCCGCCGTGGCGTGGCGGGTGAAATAGGACAGCACGCCGCCCGCTTTGTCAGGCAGCCGCCTCATCCGCCCATCCGGCTTTCGATCCGGGTGATCATGCGGGTGGGCACCTCGGGTTCATTCAGTTGCAACAGCATCCTGGCCTTCACGTCCTCGGGGATGAAGGCGTTGCCTTCGACAAACGCGATGAGGCGCGCGCGGCGATCGGGGTCCAGCGCGATGGTCTCGGGCGTCTCGGGCGCGGCCTCGGCCTGGCCGGGGCGCAACGGATCGACGCGGATCCCCGCCCCCAGAACCGGGGATCGCGCGGTGACGACCTCGGCGCCGTAAAGCGGCGGCGCGCGGATGATGACATTGTCCCCCTGGCGGCGCAAAAGCGTGACCTGCGCCTCCTCCAGCCGGTCCTCCTCGCCCAGAACCAGCACGCGGTTCTCGGCATCCAGCGCGGTGGCGGGGATGATGGCGACATCGCGCAGTTCCGGCTCCTGCAAGGCCACGGTCACGAAATCGCCGACCCGAAAGCCGCGCGTCTCCTGCAATTCGGCATAGAGCAGGCGCCCCGATTGCCCTTCCTCCACCGCGCCGCTTTCGCGGGTCAGGCGGGCGGGCGCGGTCACATCCATGCCAAGCACATCCAGCAGCACCGTCACATCGGCGCGCGGCAGGCTTCCGTCGGCATCCAGCAGGCGGGCATATTGCGCGGTCGAAACGCGGAAGGCGACCTCCAGCGCGTCGGCGTCAATCAGCCGCGCGACCTGTTCATTGCGGTTGACCAACCGGCCCTGCACCACCGCGACATCGGCCAGAACGCCGGCAAACTCGGCGCGCAGCTCGGTTTCCGCCAGCACGCGCTCCGCTTCGGCCAGGCTGATCTCGCGCCGCTCCACAAGGGTGCCGGTCTGGTCCAGCCGCGCCTCGGCCTGCGCCAGCGCCTGACGGCGGCTGAGCACCGCCTGACCGGCACTTGCGGCGGCCAGTTCGGCGGTCTCCAGCGACGCGGCCGAGCCGACGCCACGCTCGACCAGGTCACGCTGACGCTCCATCGCGCGGTCGCGCAGTTCGGCCTGACGTTGCGCGGCGGCCACGTCCTCGCGTGCCAGGATGACGGCGGCTTCGGCCTCGGCCAGGTTGCCCTCTGCCTCGCGCAGATCGGCGGCGGCCACATCGCGGGCCGAGATGGCAAGGGCGGGGTCGATGCGCAGCAAAAGCTGCCCTGCCTCGACCGCGCCGCCATCCTCGAACCCTTCGGCCAGTTCCAGCACGGTGCCGGCGGCGGGGGCGCGCAGTTCCAGGGTGCGGCGGCTTCGGATCTCGCCAAAGGCGGTCAGGATGGGCACCGTATCCACGGGCTCCAGCGTCACCACCTCCGCCGTGAACACCCGTTCACGGGCCTCTGCCGGGCGCCCCTCCTCGGACCAGCGCGCCTGCAACGCGGTCCATACCGAATTGCCCGCCAGGGCAAGCAGCGCCACTGTCAGCGAAATCAGGAACAGCCCCGCAAGGGAGCGGCGGAAAAAGCGCATCGGCCAGACCTTCGGCAATCGGTTCAGGCTATAGATAGAGTGTGCCCGCGAGAGGGCCAAGTAAAGCTTGCACGATCAGCCGCGTCATTTCCGTCGCTTGTGTTCATCGAGGCGCGGGAAAATCTCGACGAAGTTGCACGGGCTGTGGCGATAATCCAACTGCCAGTGCAGGATCTCGTCCCAGGCGTCCTTGCAGGCCCCGCTGGATCCCGGCAGCGCGAAAAGATAGGTGCCGTTCGCGACGCCGCCGGTGGCACGGGACTGCACCGCGCTGGTGCCGATCTTCTGGTAGGAGACCAGCGAGAAGATGGTGGCGAAGGCCTCGATCTCCTTCTCATAGACATCGCGATGCGCCTCGACCGTCACGTCACGGCCCGTCAACCCGGTGCCGCCCGTGCTGATCACCACGTCGATCTCGGGGTCGGCGCACCATTCGCGCAGTTGGTCGGCGATCTCGGCCCGTTCATCGCGCAGGATGGTGCGCGCGGCCAGGATATGGCCGGCCTTCTCGATCCGTCCCTGCAACACGTCGCCAGACTTGTCCTGGTCCAGCCCCCGCGTGTCCGAGACCGCGAGGATGGCGATACGCACGGGGATGAAATCCCGGTCGGGGTTCAAACGATGCGGCGGGGTGGTCATGGGGCTTTGGCTTTCAGATACAAGGGTCAGAGACAGGCAGGCGCGGGGTGGCAAGGGCGTTATCCAGCCAGAGCTGCCCTTCCGGCGTTCGGAGGAACTGCCGCAGGAACAGCGCATGTTCGGTCAGCCCGCAGATCAGCACATCGCCCATCCGGGTCCGTACCAGCGCCTCGAACCGTTCGGCGACGGTGGCGACGTCGGCGGGATCGGGCCGGACCCCGGCGGCATAGACGGGGATCAGCCGGGCGATGGCGGTGTCGACGGCATCCGCGCCACCGGGGCTCAGCGCGCCGGGGCAGATGCGGGCGGCGGCGCTCAACTCGGCGAGGCCATTGGCAAGACAGCCAAGCGCATCCCCCGGATCGCGGGCGTCGATCAACGCGCCCTCCGCATCGAGGGTCAGCACAACGCCGCCCTCCAGCGTGATCCGCGACGTCGCCGCGCCTGCCTCCACATGCGCCGCAATCACCGCGTCGTAATCGACCAGGCCAAGCGGATCGGCCCCGGCGGGCAGGGTCATCAGGGCAAGCGCGGCAAGCCACCTCATGAGGTGACCTCATACCAATGCACAGTGGGGCCGAGATTGACGACAAGGGTGTCTCCGATCCGCCCCTCCTGCCCCCAGGATTCGTGGATATGCCCGCAGAGCGCCAGTTTCGGCTGCAAGCGCTCGATCGCGGCGCGGATCGCGATCGAACCAACGCTGGCCCCGGTCGCGGTGCGGTCGGCCAGCCCCTTGGGCGGCGAATGGGTCAGCAGCAGATCCGCCCCGGTGCAGCGGTCCAGCAGCAGCGTGGCGGCGTCCTCGTCCATCTCGACGGACCAGTCCCCGAAGGGCGATAGCGGGATGCCATAGCCAAGACCGAAGATGCGCAGGCCCTGTTCCTCCAGGCCCTGCCCATGCAGCACCCGCATATTGGCCCGCGCGGCGGCGCGCAGTTCCTCGGCGGTTTCATGGTTGCCCGGCACCATGATCAGCGGCGCGGCGAGGTCCGCCAGCATCTCCATCGCCTCCGCCAGCCCCTCGCGGAAACCGCAGAAATCGCCCGCGCCGAGAACGAGGTCGGCATCGACGCTGGCCGCGACCAGATCGGCGGCACGGGCACGCGACAGGTGCAGGTCGGAGAAGGCGAGGATACGCATCTACCCCTCCAACCGTGCCTTGAGCGCCAAGAGATCGGCCCAGGCCTCGCGCTTCATCAGCGGTTGGCGCAAGAGGAAGGCGGGGTGGAACATCGGCAGCGCGGGACGGCCCTGCACCTCGGTCCAGGTCCCCCGCAGCCTTGTGATGCCGCGCTGGCCGATCAGGGCCTGACACGGGATATTGCCCATCAGCACGACGATTTCCGGTGCGGCCAGCTCGATATGGCGCTTCACGAAGGGCAGCATCATGTTCATCTCGGGCAGGGTCGGGTCGCGGTTCTGCGGCGGGCGCCAGGGCAGGATATTGGTGATGTAGAGCGCGGTTTCCGCGTCGGGGCTGGCCCGGTTCAACCCGATGGCGTCGAACATCCGGTCCAGCATCTGCCCCGCGCGACCCACGAAAGGCTTGCCCGCGCGGTCTTCGTCCCGGCCCGGTGCCTCGCCCACGATCATGACGCGCGCGCCCGGGTTGCCATCCGCGAAGACGAGGTTCGTGGCCCCCATGCGCAAGTCGCAATGCGGGAACCCCTCCAGTTCGGCGCGCAGGCTGTTCAGGTCGCCCGCCCGCGCGGCGGCATTGCGTGCCTCGACCACCGGGTCGGGCCCCTCCCGCGGCTCAGGCGCGGCCACGGGCGGCGCGGCTTTGGGCGCGGGCGCGGGGGCCGCCTCGGGCAATTCGTACCGATTGAGCGGCGCCTCCCCGATCGCCTCATCGGCGCCAAGTTCCACCTGCCATTGCAGCAGGGATTTCAGGGCATGAAAGTCGATCGCGGGGTCCATTGCGCCAAGCTACGCCCGCTTGCGGCCAAGGACAATGGGAGTCAGACTGACCCGATGACCGATCTCGTGATCCGCCCCGCCAGGCCCGAAGATGCGCCCGCGCTGACGCGCGCCATCGTGGCGGCCTATGCCGTCCATGACGGGCGTGGCCTGACCCTGCCGCCCGTGGCCGACGGCGTGCCCGAGGCCATCGCGGGCACACCGGTTTTCGTGGCGGAAGAGGCGGGAGAGATCCTCGGTGGTATCATCTTGCGGATGGACGAGGGCGCACAGATCGAAAACGTCGCGGTGACGGCGGCGGCGATGGGCAGAGGCGTCGGCAAGGCCCTGATCGCGCGGGCCGAGGAGGCCGCGCGCGCGGCGGGCCATGACAACCTCGCGCTGGCCACGCATCAGGCTTTGACCGAAAACCTCGCCCTCTATGCGCGGCTCGGATGGGCCGAAACCGGCCGCGACGGGCAGAAGGTTCTGATGCGCAAACCCCTCACGAAAGGCGCACCGACATGACCGTAAAACGCATCGTCACCAATATCGCCGCCGATGACTGAGATGGCGTCGCCGGGCTTTATGCCGCCCTGTTCGGGCTTCGGAAGGTCATGGATCACGGCTGGATCGTGACGCTGGCCGGAGCGGAGGGCGCGCCGGTCCAGCTGAGCATCGCCAGCGAAGGCGGCTCCGGCACGCCGGTGCCTGACGTCTCCATCGAGGGAGAGGATGTCGACGTGCTGCATGGCCGCGCCACCGATATGGGGGCCGAGATCGCCTGTCCCCTGACCGACGAGCCCTGGGGCGTGCGCCGCTTCTACCTGCGCGACCCGGCGAGGCGGCTGGTCAACGTGCTGGCGCATCTGGCTTGAGGGGGGAAGCGCCTTCCAAGGCGCTCATGAGCAATTTCGAAATTGCTCGGGCAAGATCGACGGCGGCATGTCACGCCTGCCGCAGCACCGGCCCCACCACCTGCGCGAAGCCCGCCGCATCCTCGGCCATCAGGCCATGGCCCACCCCCGGCACCACATGAACGCCGACGCCATGGGCGCGCAACAACGCGGGATCGGGCGCGTCCGGCGTCACCTTTCCGGTCGTGCCCGGAAAACTCCGTTCGCCATAGACGAAATGCCGCTCCAGCCTCAACGCCAGGAACCGCGCCTCGAACCCCTCCTCCAACGCCACCAGCATCACCGAATTGTCATGCAACGCGCCGGGATCGACCCCGCCCCGCGCGGCTTCCAGGAAATTGGCGAAGACATCGCCCGCCATCACCGCCGCGTGCCGACGCGCCAGCATCTCCGCGTAGCCGCCATTCACGAAATCCTCCCGGTCGAACCCGGCAATGGCCCGTGTCGCGGCGCCCCCGCCCGGTGTCACGTTCCCCTCGCAGACGATGAGCCGCGCCACCAGGTCGGGCCGCGCAAGTGCCAGCGCGATGCCGATGCTGCCGCCCATGGAATGGCCCAACACGCTGACCGGCCCGGTCCCCGCCGCCTCAAGTACCGCGACCACCGCCTCCACATGCTCGGCCAGCGACGAGCCGAACAGGGCCGAATGCCCGCTGAGGCCCGATCCGATGTAATCCATCATCAGCGCCCGTCGCCCGCGCAATTCCGGCTGCATCATCATCGGCAGGAAGGTTGGCAGCGCGGCCGAGCTCAATCCCGGCAGGCAGAGGATCGGCCGCCCCTCGCCCGGCAATTCGCTCCAGCGAATGACCGTGTCCCATTTCGGCAGCGCCAGGTTGTGCATGTCGCCCTCCCCGCCCCACCATCGCGCCGGACTGGCCATCGCGCAAGCGCGCCTTGTCGGCCCCGCGCCTCTTTCCTATAAGCGGCGGGACCGGGCACGCCGGGGGCCAAGGGATCGGGCGCATGACATTTTCCAAACGTCACCTTCTGGGGATCGAGCCGCTGTCGCCGCCCGAGATCACCACCCTCCTCGACCTCGCCGACCGCTACGCCGAGCGGGAGCGCACGACCGACAAGCACGCCACCGCGCTGGCCGGGATGACCCAGATCAACATGTTCTTCGAGAACTCCACCCGCACCCAGGCCAGCTTCGAGATCGCGGGCAAGCGGCTTGGCGCGGATGTGATGAACATGGCGATGCAGACCAGCAGCGTGAAGAAGGGCGAGACCCTGATCGACACCGCGCTGACGCTGAACGCGATGCACCCCGACCTGCTGGTCGTGCGCCACCCGTATTCCGGCGCGGTGAACCTCTTAGCCGAGAAGGTGAACTGCGCGGTGCTGAACGCGGGCGACGGGCGGCATGAACATCCGACCCAGGCGCTGCTGGACGCGCTGACGATCCGCCGCCGCAAGGGCCGGCTGCACCGCCTCAACATCGCCATCTGCGGCGACATCGCGCATAGCCGCGTGGCGCGGTCCAACATCCTTCTTCTGGGCAAGATGGAGAACCGGGTGAAACTGATCGGCCCGCCCACATTGATGCCCGCGGGCGTCGCCGATTGGGGGGTCGAGGTCTATGACGACATGGCGCGCGGGCTGGAGGGCGCGGATGTGGTGATGATGCTGCGCCTGCAACGTGAGCGCATGGATGGCGGCTTCATCCCGTCGGAGCGCGAATATTACCACCGCTACGGGCTGGATGCCGAGAAGCTGGCCTGCGCAAAGGAGGATGCCATCGTCATGCACCCCGGCCCGATGAACCGGGGGGTGGAGATCGACGGCACCATCGCCGATGACATCAACCGAAGCGTGATCCAGGAGCAGGTGGAAATGGGCGTCGCCGTGCGCATGGCCGCGATGGACCTGCTGGCGCAGAACCTGGCTGCGGAGCGGGCGGCCTATGCCTGACACCACCTTCCACGCCGACCGCATGACCTACTGGCGCGCCCATGCCTGGCTGGCCGCCCTTGCCATGGCCGTGGGCATGGGCGTGCTGTGGCTGATGGACAACCCGCATGTCTGGACCGGGGCCGTGGGCGGCCTCTTTGCCGTGGCGGTGCGCGCCTTCTACCTCGCCTCGGACGAGGCCCGCGCCGAATGGACCCTGACCGGGACCGAGATCATCGGCCCCGAAACCCGTCGCATCCCGCTGGCCGATGTCGCGCAGGTCCGCACCCTTGGCAGCGCGGTGCAGATCATCACGGGCTCCGGCGACAAGCACCTGATGAAATACATGGCCAACCCCCGCGACGTGGCCGCGAGGATCGAGGCCGCCGCGCGAGGGAGTGCAACATGAGCGATCTGGGCCGACTTGAGCGCATCCCCAATATCCGCGGCATCTGGCCCGACGAGGCGCGCGATTTCACCCCGTGGCTGGCAGGCGAGGCGAATATATCACTCCTTGCCGACACGCTCGGGTTCGGCGCGGATGGGCTGGAGCTTGAGGCGGTGGAGGCCAATGTCGGCCCCTTCCGCGCCGATATCCTGTGCCGCGATGCCAACAGCGCCGAGGGCGACCGGGTACTGATCGAGAACATGTATGGCCGCACCGATCACGACCATATCGGCAAGCTGATGACCTACGCCGCCGGGCTCAAGGCGCAATCGGTGATCCTGATCTGCGAGCATCTGCGCCCCGAACACCGCGCCGCGCTGGATTGGCTGAACGAGATCAGTGCCGACGATCACCAGTTCTTCGCCGTCACGCTGGAGTTGTGGAGGATCGGCGACAGCCTGCCCGCGCCGAAGTTCAACGTCGTGGTGGCGCCGAACAACTGGACGCGGGCCGTGCGGGCGTCGAAGCCCGCCGAAATTGGCGAAGCGCAGGAGTTTTATCTGGCGTATTGGGCGGCGTTGGCCGAAGCAATTGACAAGGCAGATACGCCACTGAAGGCCCGCAAACCGCTGCCACAGAGTTGGACAGGCTATGGAGTCGGACGAAGCAATTTCGAACTGAACGCCTCGATCTATGGCTCGGGCCGGTGGCCGCGTGCCGAACTGACGATGTATGGCGATAGCGCCAAATTCTGGCTGGCCGAACTGGAGCAGGATCGCGGGGCCATCGAAGCCGAACTTGGCTTCACGCTGGATTGGGAGTCTCTGCCGAGCCGCACCGCGACTCGCGCTTTCATCAGCAACTTTCATTCTGATGTGGACGACCAAACCCAATGGCCCACCCAACACCAATGGCTGATCACCCACCTTTCCGCCATGCACCGCGTCTTCCATGACCGCATCCGCCGCTTGCCCGCTGCGCCCCCCGAGGCCACACTCGTGAGCAGAAGCCAGGAGGTATCCCGCGATGACCGACGATCTTGACGTCCCCACATCCCTGCGCACGGTCTGGGTGTTCCGGGTCGATCTGCCGCAAGAGGCGCTGGAAGGCTTCCAGGAGGAGGGCGAGACCGGCACCACCCCCATCGCCGAGGCCGTCGGCGCGGGCCCCCTCGATCCCGATTACTACGAACTTTTCGACGCCGCCTCGATCCTCGATTACGGCATGGCGGCCTATCTGACCGAGGCCAATGGCATGAACCCCGACGATGTGGGCCCCGATGCCGAGACGCTGGACGCGCTGACCGGCCCGGTCCTGCTGCTCTTCGATGCCGCCCTGCCCGACGGGACCGCGCGGATCGCCCCGGCCGCCCCCCTCACCCTTGTCGGCCGCTACGAGGAGAAACCGCGCTTTTCCGTCGCGCCGCCGCTGCAATCCGAGGCCGCCGCAGGCGTCATCGGCGACGCGCCCGCGGATGCCCCGCAACCGGGGCGCCCCGGTTCCATCGCCTCGCTGGTGCTGGTCGCGGTGATCGTGCTGGCGGGGCTGCTGATCTGGGCCGCTTTGCGATGATCGAGAACACGCATCCGCAGGGCTGGCAGGGCCTATTGGCACCGGGCGAGACAATCCTCTGGCAGGGCCAGCCCGGCACCGGCATCCGCTGGCGCAGCCTGGCCTCGCCGCTGACGCTGATGGGGGCGTTCTTTACCGGCTTCTCGCTCTTCTGGATCACCATGGCGACCTCGATGACCCGGGGCGCGGATGTGCCGTTTCCGTTCCAGATCTTCCCGCTTTTCGGCCTGCCCTTCCTGGCTATCGGTCTCTACATGCTCGGCGGTCACGCGATCTGGGACACGATCAAGCGCGCGGGGACGCATTACACGCTGACCGACCGCACCGCCTTTGTCGGCGTGAACCTGCTGATGCGGCGCACCCTCTTGAGCTACCCGATCGACCGGATGGACCGCGTTCTGCTGGAGAATGGCAGCCCCGGATCGGTGATCTTCTCGGGCGTGCAGGGCCGTGGTGCGACCCGCCCCGGCTTCTACCTGATCGACGACGCGCGCGAGGTCTACCGGATGCTGCGCGACGCCCGCAGCGCGCTGACACAAGGCAACACCGCATGACCACGCTTCTGGAAAACGCCCGCCTGATCGACCCCGAGGCCGACAGCGACACGCGCGGCTGGCTGCTGATCGAAGGCGGCGTGATCGCCGGGATCGGCACCGGCAGCCCGGAAGGGATCGAGGCCCGCACCCGCATCGACTGCAACGGCGAGGCCCTGGCCCCCGGCATCATCGACATCGGCGTCAAGACCTGCGAACCGGGCGAACGCCACAAGGAAAGCATCCGCACGGCGGGGCTGGCGGCAGCGGCGGGCGGCGTCACCACCATGGTCACCCGCCCCGACACCACGCCCGCGCTGGACACGCCCGAGGTGCTGGCCTTCGTGCGTCGGCGCGGGGCCGAGGTGGCGCGCGTCCGCATGTTGCCGATGGCCGCCCTGACCAAGGGCCGCGCCGGGGCGGAAATGACCGAGATCGGGTTCCTGATGGACGCGGGCGCCGTCGCCTTCACCGATTGCGACCACGTGGTGCGCAACCCCAAGGTGCTGGCCCGTGCCATGACCTATGCCCGCTCCCTCGGCGCACTGATCATCGCGCATCCGCAGGATCCCGATCTTTCCGCCGGGGCCGCCGTCACCTCGGGCAAATTCGCATCTCTGCGCGGCCTGCCCGCCGTCTCGCCGATGGCCGAGCGGATGGGGCTGGAACGGGATCTCGCGCTGGTCGAGATGACCCGCGCCCGCTACCACGCCGACCAGATCACCGCCGCCGCCAGCCTGCCCGCGCTGGCCCGCGCCAAGCAAGCCGGACTGGACGTAACCGCGGGCGTCTCGATCCATCACCTGACGCTGAACGAGTTCGACGTCGGCGATTACCGCACCTTCTTCAAGGTCAAGCCGCCGCTGCGCCCCGAGGATGACCGCATGGCCATGGTCGAGGCCGTGCGCGAGGGCCAGATCGACATTATCAGTTCCATGCACACGCCGCAGGACGAGGAAAGCAAGCGCCTGCCTTTCGAGGTCGCGGCCTCGGGCGCCGTCGCGCTGGAAACGCTCCTGCCCGCCGCGATGCGCCTCTACCATGCCGGCCAGTTGACCCTGCCGCAGCTCTTCCGCGCCATGGCGCTGAACCCCGCGCGCCGTCTCGGCCTGCCCTCGGGGCGGCTGGCACAAGGCGCGCCCGCCGATCTGGTCCTTTTCGACCCCGATGCGCCCTTCGTGCTGGACCGCTCCAGGCTGCGCTCGAAATCCAAGAATACGCCCTTTGACGGCATGCGGATGGAAGGGCGCGTGAGCCTCACCGTGGTCGCAGGCGAGACCGTCTATGACCGGAGCGCGCCATGATCCCCGTCTTCGAGACTTCCGCGCCGCTCCTCGCGCTCACCGCGCTCCTCGCCTATCTGCTCGGGTCGGTCCCCTTCGGCCTGGTGATGGCGCGGGTCTTCGGGCTTGGCGATATTCGTCAGATCGGGTCGGGCAATATCGGGGCCACCAACGTGCTGCGCACCGGCAACAGGCTGGCCGCCTTCCTCACCCTCATTGGCGACGCGGGCAAGGGCGGCATCGCGGTGTTGCTGGCACGCGCGCTGCTGGCCGAGGACGCGGCGCAACTCGCGGGCCTCTTCGCCTTCCTGGGCCATTGCTTTCCGGTCTTCCTGGGCTTCAAGGGCGGCAAGGGCGTCGCCACTTTCCTCGGAACATTGCTGGCGCTGTTCTGGCCCGCCGGGATCGCCGCCTGCCTGACCTGGGCCGTGACCGCGGCGATCACGCGCATCTCCTCGCTCTCGGCGCTGGTCGCGGCCGTTCTTGCGCCGGTCTGGATCAGCCTCCTGGGCATGCCGCAGGCGGCCCTTGTCACGGCACTTCTGGCGGTGCTGGTCGTGATCCGGCACAAGACCAATATCGGGCGGCTGATGCGCGGCGAGGAACCCCGGATCGGATCCAAGTCCTGACCGTCAGGCTGTGCGCCAATACCTTCCGCTCAGGCCGGTGCGCCATCCAGCAATTGCGGATCGGGCCGCGCCGTGGACACGGCCCCCACAGGCCGGATCTCGACCGCGTTCAACAGCCGTTTCACCACCGCCGGGTAGTAGATGAACAACGCAAGCCCCAGGGTGACGATGCCAAGCAGAATCCAGATCACCACATGACCGATGATCGAGGCCAGATCGACCTCGACATACAGATTGGCCACTGCGTTGCCTTGTCCGTCCACCAGAGAAGTCCGGTTTATCGGGGCCTTGAGGATGTAATAGGGCATCACGAACAGACCCAGGCCGAAGGTGACGATCGACAGCAATATCCAGATGATGAGCTGCCCGATGGCCTCGGACGGGGTGTAGGTGCAGTGCAACTTGTAGCCGTGCAATGTCATTGGAAAATCCTTACGAAAATGGCGTATGTCACGTGACTATCGGCAGCCTCCGCCAACGGGTCAAGTCATGACTGCCGCCACCGCCTCTAGCCATCCTCCCGATACCGCTCCAGCCGCGCTTCCAGCGTGCCGGAATGCAGCTCGATCAGATGCCCGTCCGGCCCGTAGAAATAGATCGAATGCCCCTCACCCTGCACCCGCGCGCGCCCCGGCATGACCTCCAGCCCAAGCGCCGCGATCTCGGCGAGCCGTTCCTCCAGCTCTTCCTCGTCGACATAGAAGGCGACGTGGTTGTAGCTGCGTTCCTTCAGCGCCTCGCCGGCCATCACCGCAACCCATACGCCGCCGACATCATAGAACCGCTCACGCGAGAGCGAGAATTTCGTCGCGCCGCTTTCATAGACCTTGCGCGCCTTCAGAACCCGGATCAGCATCTCCTCCATCCGGTCCAGGTCGGCACTGATGAACGTGATGTGGCTGAGTGTCATGGGGCCCCTAGTAACTGTATTCTGCGTAGATGCGCGTTAGGTCGCCATCCCAGTCGCCATGGTAATGCGCCAGCAATTCATCGGCGGGCACCTGGCCGGTCTCCAGGCTCTCCTTCAGCGCGTTCAGGAAATGGGTCTCGTCCGGCACCAGCCCGCCCGCGCCAGGCCGCGCCCGTGTGGCAAGCCCGTGTTCCGCGATTTCGACGACCTGACGGGCGAGGTCACGCATGTGGATACCGTTCGCCTCGGCCTGCAACCCGCCGACCGAGGCCGCGACCCGCAGCCCCTCACGCGTCTCCGCATCCCAATCTTTTACAAGATCCCAGGCCGCATCCAGCGCCGACTGCTCATAGGTCAGCCCGACCCAGAAGGCAGGCAACGCGCAGAGACGCCGCCACGGGCCCCCATCGGCCCCGCGCATCTCCATGTATTTCTTGATCCGCGCCTCGGGGAAGGCCGTGGTCAGGTGGTCGGCCCAGTCGGACAGCGTCGGGGTTTCACCGGGCAGCGCGGGCAGCTTGCCTTGCAGGAAATCCCGAAACGACATGCCGAGCGCGTCGATATACTGCCCGTCGCGATAGACGAAATACATCGGCACATCGAGCGCGTATTGCGCGTAAGCCTCGAACCCGAACCCGTCCTCGAACACGAAAGGCAACATCCCCGTCCGCGCCGGGTCCAGGTCGCGCCAGACGCGGGAGCGCCAGGATTTATGCCCGTTCGGCTTGCCCTCGAAAAAGGGCGAATTGGCGAAGAGCGCGGTGGCGACGGGTTGCAGCGCCAGCGCCACGCGCAGTTTCTGCACCATGTCGGCCTCGGAGGCGAAGTCGATATTGACCTGCACCGTGCAGGTGCGCCGCATCATCACCCGGCCCATCGTGCCGACCTTGCCCATATAGGCATCCATCAGCTTGTAGCGCCCCTTGGGCATCAGCGGCATCTGCTCATGCGTCCAGATCGGCGCGGCTCCGAGGCCGATGAAGCCTACCCCGATTTCATCCGCGATGTCTTTCACTTCGCGCAGGTGGATATTCACCTCGTCGCAGGTGGCGTGGATGGTCTCCAGCGGTGCCCCCGACAATTCCAGCGCGCCGCCGGGTTCCAAGGATACGTTCGCGCCGTCCTTTTCCAGCCCGATCAGGTGGCCGCCCTCGCGCACTTCCGTCCAGCCGTGCCGGTCCCGCAGCCCCTCCAGCACCGCCACGATGGAGCGATCCCCCTCGAACGGCAGCGGTTTCAGCGTGTCCTTGCAATAGCCGAACTTCTCGTGCTCGGTGCCGATGCGCCAGTCTGCCTTGGGTTTGCAGCCCGAGGCCAGGTATTCGGCCAATTGCTCGTGCCGCTCGATCGGGCCGCCGCCGGATTGGGGGATGGACATGGGGGGTCGGGCCTTTCACGACGGGGCTGATAACGGTCCCAATCCCTGACCCCGGCGGCGGGTCAAGTCAAGGCCACGGGGCGATCCGCCTGCCAAAGCGTGACGGTGCCCGGCGTGGGATCGCCAAGCGCGCGCAACAGATGCGGCATGTTCAGGCCATCGAGCGCCGAGAACGCATCGAACAACTGATCCGCCCCCAGGGCGTTCACGGGGATGGCCAAAACGCCCTCGGGATGGGTCAGCACCCAGGTCTGGCCACCGGGCGCGCGGCGCAACGCCAGCCGCGTCATGTCACGGATCGCGACCGCGCCGCCATAATAGGGCCCGAGATAGGCGATGCGCCCCTCGTCCAGCGTCACCACGCCGGGTCCGTCGCCGGGGCGCGCAAACCGGATACGGCGCAGGGCCAGGATCATCATGAGGACACCGATCAGGGCGAGGACATAGCCCACCCCCTCGACCACCGGGCCGGGGCTGAGGCCGAGCCAGAGGCCAAGCACGATGACACAGCCCGCGATGATCGCCTCGCGCCAGCGCCTCAGGGCGGCAAGGGCGTCGGGGCGGATCATCCCCAATCGCCCCAGGCCAGTTGCACGGCGGTCAGGGCAGCGACGGCGGCGGTATCGGCGCGCAGGATGCGGGGGCCGAGCGCCACCGGAATGGCTTGCGGCATCGCCGCCAGCCGCGCGCGTTCCGCATCCGAAAACCCGCCCTCCGGGCCGATCAATATGGCCGCTCCTCCATCCTTACGGATGTCCTCGCTGCTGGTCCGGGCGAGGAGCGCCGCAAGGGGCGAGGAACCGCCCGCCAACCCCTCGTCACAAAAGACAAGCGCGCGGGTCTCGGGCCACTCCGCCAGCACCCGGTCGAGTTTCTGCAACCCCTCCACCGGCGGCACGAAGACGCCGCCGCATTGCTCCGCCGCCTCCACCGCATGGGCCTGCAAGCGGTCCTGCCGCACCCTCTCGGCATTGGTGAACTCACTCTGCACCGGCAGGATGCGCGCGGCCCCCATCTCGGCGGCCTTTTCGACGATGAAATCGGTGCGCGCCTTCTTGATCGGCGCGAAGAGGAGCCAGAGGTCGGGCGGCATCCGCTGCGGCGCGCTCTGTGTTTGGCACTCCAGCACCCCGCCGCGCTTGCCCGCCTCCACGACCTCGGCCTGCCATTCGCCATCCGCCCCGTTGAACAGCGCCACCATCGCCCCGGTTTGCAGGCGCATCACGTTGAACAGGTAATTCGCCTGGTCCCGCGACAGAGGAACGCTTTGCCCTTGCCCCAATGGATGCTCTACGTAGAGGCGGATTTTGGCTTTGACCGACATGGGGCGGACCATATGACCGCGAGAAATGAAACGCCAGTGGGGCAAGTTGCCGACGCGGTGACGGGCAATTGGGTGGACCGGCGCGCGCCCGCCTGGACGCGCCCCTACCTGCGCCTGTCCCGCGCCGACCGGCCCATCGGCACCTGGCTTTTGCTCTTGCCCTGCTGGTGGGGCGTGCTTCTGGCCGCCGCCGCGACCGGCCCGCGGCTCTTCGATCTGTGGATCATCGCGGGCTGCGGCATCGGAGCTGTGCTGATGCGCGGGGCGGGCTGCACCTGGAACGACATCACCGATCGCGGTATCGACGGCTCGGTCGCGCGCACGCGGTCGCGGCCGATCCCCTCGGGCGCGGTCACGGTCACCCAGGCGCTGATCTGGATGGCGCTGCAATGCCTGGTCGCGCTGGCGATCCTGCTGACCTTCAACCTGCCCGCGATCCTGCTCGGCTTTGCCGCGCTGATCCCCGTCGCGATCTACCCCTTCGCCAAGCGCTTCACCTGGTGGCCGCAGGTCTTTCTGGGCCTCGCCTTCAACTGGGGCGCGCTGCTGGCCTGGACGGCGCATACCGGCAGCCTCGGGCTTGCGCCCTTCATGCTCTATCTCGCGGGCATCGCCTGGACGCTGTTCTACGACACGATCTATGCGCATCAGGATGTCGAGGATGACGCGCTGATCGGCGTGAAATCGACCGCGCGCCTCTTTGGCGGGAACAGCAAGCCCTGGCTGCGCGGCTTCCTGATCGCCTCGGTTGTGCTGATGGCCGTCGCGATCATCCTGGCGCTGCCACCCGAGGCCGGGATCCTCGCCATGGTGCTGGCCATCGCGGGCGCCTGGGGGTTCGGCTGGCACATGGTCTGGCAGCTTGGCCAGCTGGACACCGGGGATAATGCCACCTGCCTGCGGCTTTTCCGCTCGAACCGCGATGCGGGGCTGATCGCTGCGCTGTTTCTTGCCCTTGCCGCGCTGGTGTGATTGAACACGCCCCGCCAAGCGGATAAGCCTTGGCGGAACAAGAGCAGAGGCACGACCCACCCGATGCGTATCAGCTTTACATTCGCGGCGATCGCGAGTTTCGCCCTGGCGGCGGGCATCAGCCTTGGCCTGGCCGTGATCGGGGCCCAGACGGTCGAGCGGCAATCGGTCGAGGATGTCTCCTTCGCGATGCGCGAGGACGGGCTGGACTGGGTCGAGATCGACGCCGACGGCTTGCAGGTCTTCCTGATGGGCGAGGCCCCGGACGAGGCCACGCGCTTTCGCGCCCTGCGCCGGGCGGGCACCGTGGTGGACAGCGACCGGGTCGTCGACCAGATGACGGTGCTGGACCCCGAGGGCATCACCGCGCCGACCTTCTCGATCGAGATGCTGCGCAACGGCACCGGCGTGTCGCTGATCGGTCTCATTCCGGGCACCGAGGGCGCCGACCGGCTGACCGATGGCATCTCCGACATCACCGCCGGGCTGGACGTGGCCAACATGGTCGAAACCGCCGATTTCGCGGCACCCGAAGGATGGGACGCCGCGGTGCGCTACGGCCTCTTGGCGCTGACCGAATTGCCGCGCTCGAAAGTGTCGATCTTCGCGGGCCGGGTCGAGGTCGAGGCGGTCTCGAACAGCCCCGCCGAGCGCGCCGACTGGGTCGCATTCCTGGAGGACAACCTGCCCGACGGCATCGACCTGGTGATGGACATCTCGGCCCCGCGCCCCGTCATCACCCCCTTCACCCTGCGCTACGTGGTCGAAGACGGCACCCCCCGGTTCGAAGCCTGCTCTGCCGGCACCGAAGCCGACCGCGACCGCATCCTGGAGACCGCCATCGAGTTGGGCGTCGCCGAGAACGCAAGCTGCGTCATCGGCCTCGGCGTGCCCTCGCCCCGTTGGGCCGAGGCGGTCGAGACCGCGATCACCGCCGCCAGCCGGTTCGAGGGGGCCACGCTAACCTTCTCGGATGCCGACCTGTCGCTGGTCGCCGCCGAGGGCACGCCGGGCAGCCTCTTCGATACCGTGATCGGCGAGCTGGACGCGGCGCTGCCGGATGTCTTCTCGCTCCATGCCGTGCTGCCCGCCGCGCCCGCGGAAGGCTCGGAACCCGATGGCCCGCCCCGCTTCACCGCGACGCGCAGCCCGGAAGGCTATGTGCAACTGCGCGGCCGCCTGCCCGATGACCGCGTCTCGGCCGCCGTGCTGGCCTATGCCAATGCGCTTTTCGGGCGCCGCAACACCTACCTGGCCACCCGCACCGATCCCGACCTGCCCGAAGGCTGGCCGCTGCGCGTGCTGGCCGGGCTTGAAGCGCTGTCGCGGCTGCCCAACGGCTCGCTCACGGTCGAACCCGACCACCTGATCCTGCGCGGCAATTCCGGCAGCGAGGACGCGACGTCGGACCTGTCGCGCCTGCTGGCGCAACAGCTGGGTGACGCCGCCAGTTTCGAGATCGACGTGACCTACATGGCCAGCCTCGACCCGATCACCGGAGAGCTGACCGACCAGCAATGCCTCGACCGCGTCAACACAGTGCTGGACCGGCGCAAGATCACCTTCGATCCCGGTTCGGTCGAGATCAACGAGGCGGCGGGCGAGGTGCTGGACGACCTGGCCGAGATCCTGCGCGACTGCTCGCATGTCGAGATGCAGATCGGCGGCCACACGGACACGCAGGGCCGCGAGGAACTGAACCTCAATATCAGCCAGGCCCGCGCCGATGCGGTGCTGAACGGATTGCTGGCGCGCCGGGTGCTGACCAGCAATCTCAGCGCGCAGGGCTATGGCGAGACACGCCCCGTGGCCGATAACGACACCGCAGAGGGCCGCGAGGCCAACCGCCGCATCGAGTTCATGCTGCTGACGGAAATCCGTGAGCGTGAACTGCGCGAGGCGGCCGAGGAGCGCGCGGCCATCCTGGCCAATGCCCCCCGGCCCGTGATGCGGCCCGAGGGGCTTGCGCCCGATCACGAAGAGGAAGAGACCGAATGAACCGCACCGAATTCATCGTGGTGATCGCGATCATCCTCTTTGTGGCTTTCGCGCTTGGCTGGTTCGCCAACTGGCTGATCCATCGCCTGACACGGGTGTCGGGCGTCGACATGAACGAGCTGGAGGAGATGGCCAAGGCGCTGCACGACGCCGAGGAGACGCGCGACCAGGCGATCACCTACCTGCAGCACCGCGAGGCGGAGCTGACCAACCAGATCGCCCAGACCGAGGCCGAGCTGCGCGCCGCGATGGAAGGGCTGCGCGAGGCACGGCGCGAGGCGGAAGAGCTGCGCATCTATGTCGAACAGGAGAGCCAGGGGTAGGGTGTCGGATTGCTGCGCAATCCGACCGGTTGGGGGCGCTGCCCCCAAACCCCCGGGATATTTGCGGAACAAAGAAGATGTGGGCGGTTTTTTATTGGCTGCGTTAGGGCGGTGTTAACGGTCTTGCGGCAGGGTGGCGGACAGGTACCTTTTGGAAATCAGGTTTTCGCGGTCTGCCGAAGACAGCCCCGACAGGGCCAAGGCAGATCGGTCGGACCACCGCGCGCCGGGTGTGACGCCCCGGCGTTCACGAACCGCTTTTCGCCCTTGCGGGCCCGCAAGTTTCCAAGCCCCCTCACGAGCCCCTTTCGTCCGGATCGGACCAGCGGCTGAGGGCATCCTCATCGGCCTCCTTCGCCTGCACCCATTCCGCGCCGGCTTGGGTGATTTCCTTCTTCCAGAACGGCGCGCGGGATTTCAGGTAGTCCATCAGGTATTCCGCCGCCGCGAAGGCATCGCCCCGGTGACGGGCGGCGGTGGCCACCATCATGATCGGATCGGAAGGGGTCAGCGGCCCGTAGCGGTGGAGGATCAGGCTGCCGGCCAGCTGCCAGCGTGCCTCGGCCTCTGCTGCGATCTCGGCCAGCGCCTTTTCGGTCATGCCGGGATAATGCTCGATCTCCATCCGCTCCAGCCCGCCCTCAGCCAGGTCACGCGTGATGCCGGTGAAGCTGACCACCGCGCCCGCGCCGGACTGCGCGGCGGCGAAGCGGTTCAGCTCGGCCCCCATGTCGAAGGCCTCGGCCTGCACCCGGATATCCATTGCCCCTAGCCCCCCGTCATCGGCGGGAAGAACGCAACCTCCCGCGCGCCCTCGATCGGGGCGTCCAGATCGGCCAGCTCCTGATCCACGGCGGCGCGGATCGTGGAGGGGTCGGAGAAGGCCAGCGCATAGCCCTCGTCGCGGGCGGCCAGTTCCGACATCAGCTCGGCCACCGTGCGGGCATCCGTCTCGATCCGTTCATGGCCGGTGCCGACGCGCTCGCGCAGCCAGGCGAAATATCGCAGCTCAATCATTCGGGTCATCCCTCAGGTGCGGCATGGCCTTCATCAGGTAATCGGCCCCGGTCAAGAGCGTCAGCGCGGCGGCGAACCAGAGCAAACCGGTGCCACCCCAATAGGCCAGGGCCGCGCCATTGCTGAGCCAGACCAGGCCGAATTCATCCTCGATCTCGCCGGCAAATATGCCCGCCACGATCTCGGCATCCATGCCGATGATGTTCATGCCGAAATTATGTTCGAAAATGCCGAAGGAAAACAGCACCGCGATGGCGATCATCTGCGCGGTGGTCTTCCATTTGGCCAGCCTGGTGACCTTGAGCGACGCCGCCGCATGGCCGAGATATTCGCGCAGACCCGACACAAACACCTCGCGGAAGAGGATCGCCGAGACCGGGATGATCAGCCAGGTGTTGAAGCCGAAAAGCCCCATCAGGGTGGCCAGCGCAATGACCACCATGGCCTTGTCGGCAATCGGGTCCAGCATCGCGCCGAAGCGGCTGTGCTGTTTCCAGAGCCGCGCCAGGTAGCCGTCGATCCAGTCGGTGATCGCCGCGCTGACAAAGAGGATCAGCGCCACCCAATCGGCGTAGGGACGGGGCAATATCAGGAAGATCACCGCCACGCCGGGGGCGGCGATCATCCGCGAAACGGTCAGCAGGTTCGGCAAGGTCCAACGCATGGCACAGGCTTAACCTGTCGGGGCGGGACAGGGAAGCAACCTTATGCCGCAGCGGGCAGAATCCCGCTTCAAGCACTTTGCGTTTTATCTGGTCCAGACTGCATCGAAAGGCGCGTTCGACCGCAGGGAGAGGCAGCGTCTTTCGATTCAATTCAAACGCAAAGTGCTTCATCCGCGCTCGTGGAAATAGTCGTAGATGGTCTCGGCCAGCGCGCCGGAAATGCCCTCGACCGCCTTGAGATCGGCGAGGTCGGCGCGGGAAACGGCCTTGGCGCTGCCGAAATGCGACAGGAGCGCGCGCTTGCGGGTGGCACCCACGCCCGGCACGTCGTCAAGCGGCGTCGCGGCGACCGATTTGGCGCGTTTGGCGCGATGCGTGCCGATGGCGAAACGGTGCGCCTCGTCGCGCAGGCGCTGGATGAAATAGAGCACGGGGTCGTTGCGTTTCAGGGCAAAGGGGCGCTGGCCGGGGCGGTGAAACTCCTCCTTGCCCGCATCGCGGTCGATACCCTTGGCGACCCCGATGAAGGGCACGCCCTCGACTCCCAGATCGGCCATGATCTCGGCCACCGCGCTGACCTGCCCCGCGCCGCCGTCGATCAGCAGAAGGTCGGGCCAGGTATCGCCCTGCCGGTCCGGGTCTTCCTTGAGCAAGCGCTTGAAACGGCGGCTCAAGACCTCCTTCATCATGCCGAAATCGTCGCCCGGCGTCAGGCTGTCGCCCTTGATGTTGAACTTGCGATACTGGCTTTTCAGGAACCCTTCGGGCCCCGCCACGATCATGCCGCCGACGGCGTTGGTGCCCTGGATGTGGCTGTTGTCATAGACCTCGATGCGCTGCGGCACGGTCTCCAGCCCGAAGGCGTCGGCCAGACCTTTGAGCAGCTTTCCTTGCGTCGCCGCCTCGCTCATCTTGCGGGCGAGGCTTTCGCGGGCGTTTCTTGCGGCGCCCGCGACAAGCTCCATCTTCTCGCCCCTCAAGGGCACCACGATCTCGACCCTGCGGCCCAGTTTCTCGCCAAGCGCGTCGGCCATCAGGTCATCGTTTTCGATCGCATGAGACAGGATCACCTGGCGGGGCGGAATTTTCGTATCGTAGAACTGGCCGAGGAACGCCTCCAGCACCTCGGCCTCACCCGCGCCCGAGCCGGTGCGGGGGTAGAAATCGCGGTTGCCCCAGTTCTGGTTGGCGCGGATGAAGAAGACCTGAACGCAGGCTTGCCCGCCCTCCATATGCAGCGCGATCACGTCGGCCTCGGCCACCCCGCGCGGGTTGATGCCTTGCGCGCCCTGCACCACGGTCAGCGCGCGGATGCGGTCGCGCAGGGCGGCGGCGCGCTCGAACTCCATCGCTTCGGAGGCGTCCTGCATCTCGCTGGCCAGCACCTCCTGGATCTTCGCGGATTTGCCCGAGAGGAAATTCTCGGCATCCTTGACCGAGGCGAGGTAATCGTCACGCGAAATCAGCCCGACACAAGGCCCCGAGCAGCGCTTGATCTGGTAGAGCAGGCAGGGGCGCGTGCGGCTGTCGAAGGTCGCGTCCGAGCAGTTGCGCAAGAGGAACACCTTTTGCAGCTGGTTCAGCGTGCGATTGACCGCGTCGGCGCTGGCGAAGGGGCCGAAATAGCTGCCCCTTTCCTTGCGCGCGCCGCGATGTTTCTTGATCTGCGGATAGTCGTGAGAACGGGACACAAGGATATTCGGAAAGCTCTTGTCGTCGCGCAACAGCACGTTGTAGCGCGGCTTGAGCTGCTTGATCAGGTTCTGTTCCAGCAGCAGCGCTTCGGTTTCCGTGCGCGTGGTCAGCACCATCATCTCGACCGTTTCCGAGATCATCCGGGCGATGCGGGGGGAATGGCCCGAGGGCTTGGCGTAGTTCGAGACGCGCTTTTTCAGGTTGCGCGCCTTGCCGACATAAAGCACCCGCGCCTCGGCATCGAGCATCCGGTAGACGCCGGGGGAATTGTCCAGCGTGCGGGCGAAGGCGGCGATGGCCTCATGGCCGGAAAGGCGCGGTTCTGGGTCGGTTTCGGGCATTGTTACCAATCTGAATCGATTCCCTTGCGGGCTGCAACGCCCGGCAATCCTGATCAAGTTAAATAGTATCAACGGTTTCTGTGGATAACCTTTAGGATAAATCTTGGGCAGGCAGAAAAAATCGTTGTTTTCGGCAGCTTTCCGTGATTTGCCTAATTTTTGAGCATATTTTTAACGCGCTGATTTTATTGCGGAATTTTCTTTGCCGCATCCTTTGGGGCGTTGCAGTCATGGAACTGTCACAGGACTGTTACCCCATGTTAACCGGTGGACAAGTGGACCGGAGGTCCCGAAAAAAGGACCGGACTCCGCCCTGTTAACCCCGTTCTGCCGGTGATCAGGTGAAGACCATCACCACATAGGTGACATAGAGCGCCGACAGCACCAGGCCCACGACCCGGCCCATGACCCATCTCATGTAGACGAACGGGATCAGCAGCAGCGAGGCGGCCAGCATCACCCAGAGGTCATAGCGCAGGATGCCGCTATCGACCGGGATCGGCCCGACCAGCGCGGCAACGCCGATGATGCCCAGAAGGTTGAAGATGTTCGAGCCGATCACATTGCCAAGCGCCACCTCGGCATGACGGCGGATCGCGGCCATCACGGTGGTCGCAAGCTCAGGCAGCGAGGTTCCGGCGGCCACCAGCGTCAGGCCGATGGCGGTCTCGCTGACGCCGAAGCTGCGCGCGATGGTGACGGAGGCATCGACCAGGATATCCGCCCCAAGCGGCAGGCCGACCAGGCCGAGCACGAGGTAGAGCGCGATCTTCCACCAGGGCATGTCGGGGTCGGCGCCCTCGACCTCCTCCAGGTCTTCGGCCTGCGCCGCGGCGCGTTTCCCGGCGCGCTTGTGGTTGCGCGCGGACAGGAAGGCGCGGGACAGCATCAGGGCCAGCCCGGCCAGCAGGATCAGACCGTGCCACCATGTGAAGGGCCCCGCGAAGGCCAGCGCGATGAAGAGGAAGGTCGCCGCGATCATGATCTGGAAATCGTGCCGCGTGTCGCAGTCGCGCGTATCGAGCCCCGAGATCAGCGCAGGGATCCCCAGGACCAGCAGGATATTGGCGGTGTTCGACCCCACGACGTTGCCAAGCGCCAGCCCCGGCACCCCGTCGAGGATGGCATTGACTGAGATCAGAAGCTCGGGCGCGGAGGTGCCGAAGGCGACAATCGTGAGGCTGACGATCATCGCGGGGATGCCGAGGCGCAGGGACAGGTTGACCGCGCCGCGCACCAGCGTGTCGCCCGCAAGCAACAAGATCACCAGGCCGAGGCCCGCCAGCAGAAACTCGGTGATCAGCAATTCAGCCGCGTCCTTCGTCGCAGGTCGGGCAGCGCCCGCCGGTCAGGTTGATCTGGCCACAGCGGGCGCAGGTGGTGGGTTTCGGCAGGTCGCGGCGGCGCGCGCCACCGGGCCAGCGCAGCCGTCCGAACATGGCCAGCACCGCCATGCCGATGAGGAAGAATGTGGCGATCTTGACGATCATGGCGTCACAGCCCGAACCGCGCCCATTCGGCGCGATCCTCGATCTGGGCCAGCGCATCGCCGACGATCTGCGCACCGAACCGGGCGAAGAGGCTCCGTTTGGGGCCATAGCGGCTGAACCTCACATCGTCGCCGAAGATCTCCTTCATCTTGGGCTGCACATGCGCGATGCCATCGGCCAGCCCAAGGTCGACCGCGCCCTGCCCGACCCAGATCTCGCCGGTAAAGAGGTCGTCGCCAGTGAGGCGCGCGCCGCGGCGGGCCTTCACATGGGCGATGAAACTGTCGTGGATCTGGCGTTGCAGATCCTTCAGGCGGGTCACGTCCTCCTCGCGCTCGGGGCGGAAGGGGTCGAGCATGGATTTGTCCTTGCCGGCGGTATGCACGCGCCGGTCGATGCCGTGATGCGCCATCAGCTTGTCGAAGCCGAAGCTGGCCGAGATCACGCCGATCGACCCGGTGATCGAGCTGTCATCGAGCCAGATATGATCGCCCGCGCAGGCCAGCCAGTAGCCGCCTGAGGCCGCCACATCCTCGACGAAGGCATGGACGGGAATGTCATGTTCCTCGGCCAGCCCGCGGATGCGCGCGGCAATCAGCGAGGATTGCACCGGCGAGCCACCGGGCGAGTTGATCAGGAGCGCCACCGCCTTGGGCTTGCCCTTGCGGAACGCCTTTTCGATCAGCGGGGCCAGCGTCGCGTCATTGAGCGTGCCGGGTTTCGCGCCCGAGGCGATCACGCCATGCAGGCGGATCACGGCGACGAGGGGCGGGCCGGAGACAAAGGGGATAAAGCGCTTCATGGGATGCGATGTAGAGTGCGCGGGGGGGGCGAACAAGGCAGGGGGCCGGGGAATTCGCGCTTTGTGGCGCGGATGCACGTCACGCTTGCGTGCGCGCCCCCCGCAGGTCGCGCCAGCGTGCGCCGCCGCACGACATGGTTGCGTGCGCCCCCGCACGACACGCTTGCGTGCGGGGGGCGCCTCATGGAATGTGCCGCCATGGACCTGACCCGCCGCACGATGCTTGGCCTGCTGGCCGCGCCGCTTGTTGTCCGCCCCGTGGCGGCCTCGGAGGCAATCCTGGTCTTTGCCGCGTCCAGCCTGCGGCAGGGGCTGGAGGCCGCGTTGCAGGGATGGCAGGGCGCGCCGGTCACGGTCTCCTATGCAGGCACCGCGACGCTGGCCCGCCAGATCGAGGCAGGCGCAAGGGCCGATCTGTTCTTCGGCGCGAATGCGGATTGGGCCGCCTATCTGGAAGCGCGCGAGTTGCTGGACGGCGCGGCGCGGGTGGTGCTGTCCAATACGCTGGTGCTGGCGGGCCGGGAGGGGGAGATCTCGCCCGGCGGGATCGAGGAGGCGCTGGCGGCATTGCCCGAGGATGCCCGCATCGCCACCGGCTTCGTCGAGGCGGTGCCGGTCGGCATCTACGCGCGGCAGGCGTTGCAGGCGTTGGGGCAATGGGATCGGGTCTTGCCGTATCTGGTGCAGACCGAGAACACGCGGGTGGCGGCGGCACTCGCCGCACGGGGCGAGGTGGCGCGCGCGTTGATCTATGCCACCGATGTGGCCGCCGATCCCGGTTTGGCGGTAGAAGCGGAGGTGCCTGCCGACCTGCATGATCCCATCGCCTACCCGCTGGCGATGGTGGCACGGGGGCCGCATCCGGGGCGCGCGGCTCTGTTCGACTACCTGTCCGGCCCGGAGGCGCTGGAGGCGTTCCGGGCGCAGGGCTTTTCCGGGGTCACGCCGTGATGCTTGGCCTGGGCGAGGCGGAATGGGGCGCGGTGGCGCTGTCGCTGAAAGTGTCGTTCTGGGCCACGGTGCTGAGCCTGCCGCTGGCGCTGATCACCGCGCAGGCGCTGGCGCGGGGGCGGTTCTGGGGCAAATCGGCGCTGAACCTCGCGGTGCATCTGCCCCTCCTCATGCCGCCTGTCGTCACCGGCTACCTGCTGCTGGTGCTTTTCGGCACGCAAGGGCCCTTGGGCCGGTTCTTCGCCCTCTTCGGGGTGGAATTCGCCTTTCGCTGGACCGGCGCCGCGCTGGCGGGCGCGATCATGGGCTTTCCGCTGATGGTGCGCGCGGTAAGGCTGGCGCTGGAGGCGGTGGACGGGCGGCTTGAGGATGCGGCGGGCACGCTCGGGGCGTCCCGCGCGCGCGTCTACCTGACCATCACCCTGCCCCTGATGGCGCCGGGTATCGCGGCGGGCGCGATCCTCGGGTTCGCCAAGGCGATGGGCGAGTTCGGCGCGACGATCACATTCGTCTCGAACATCCCCGGCCAGACCCAGACCGTGCCGACCGCGATCTACACCTTCTTGCAAGTGCCGGGACAGGAGGGCGCGGCGCTGCGGCTGATCGTGGTCTCGATCCTGCTGTCGGCGGGGGCGCTGATTGCCTCGGAGCTTCTGGCCGCGCGGATGCGCCGGAGGCTGGGGCGGTGAACGTCGAGATCGACATCACGCATGGGTTCGACGGGCTGACCCTGCGGGTGGAGGCCGAGGTAAAGGGCGGGCTGACCGCCGTTTTCGGGCCGTCTGGCGCGGGCAAGACGACCGTGCTGAACATCGTTGCGGGGCTGATCCGGCCCGATGCGGGGCGGGTTTGCGTCAATGGGCGCGTGTTGGTGGATACCGGGGCGGGCGTCTTCCTGCCGCCCGCCAAGCGCCGTGTCGCGGTGGTGTTCCAGGAGGCGCGCCTGTTTCCGCATCTGAGCGTGGAGCGGAACCTGCTTTACGGCGCGAAGTCCCGCGACGGGCTGGCCGATATGGTCGATCTTCTGGGGCTTGGCGCGCTGATGACCCGCGCGCCAGCCACGCTTTCGGGCGGCGAGGCGCAGCGGGTCGCACTTGGCCGCGCGCTGCTGTCGGACCCCGAGTTGCTCTTGATGGATGAGCCGCTTTCGGCGCTGGACCGGGCGCGCAAACAGGAGCTGATGCCCTATTTCGAGCGCCTGCGCGACGAGGCCCGCCTGCCCATCCTCTATGTCAGTCACGATGTCGAGGAGGTCGCGCAACTAGCCGACCAGGTGATGCTGCTGCGCGGGGGGCAGATGCAAGCGCTCGGGCCGGTTGCGCAGGTCTTTGCCGGTGAAGGCATGGCCCCCGAGGTCAGCCGTGACATGGCGGCCGCCGTGCTGGAAGTGAGTATCGCGGGCTATGACGCGCGCGACGGGCTGACCGAGTTGCGGCTTGGGGAGACGCCCCTGTGGCTCCCCGGTGAGGCGGGCGATGTGGGCCACAGGCTGCGGCTGCGCATCGACGCGCGTGACGTGATGTTGAGCGAGACGGAGCCGCAGGGCATCTCGGCGCTGAACATCCTGCCGGTGACGGTGCGCGAGGTGCGGGCGGGGCCGGGATCGGGCGCGCTGGTGGCGCTGGATCATGATGGGCACAGGTTGATGGCGCGGATCACCAAGCGGTCGGTCAGACGGCTGGGGCTGGAGCCGGGGAAACGGCTGTTCGCGGTGCTGAAGACGATGGCGGTGGCGGCGCGGGGTTAATCTGTCCCGGCGCGGAATCAAGGCGAAGCCGCCGCGCCATCGACGGGCCGTCCGGCGGCCTGTCGATTGGGTGAGGCCAGCGCGCGGTGTCGGGGTGGGACGGGTTTGGCTGAGATAAAGCGCGAAACACTGATGTCGGATCGACAGTCCCCGGCCCGTCAATGGCCCGCCTACTGCACCGTCCAGCCCCCGTCGACCGGGATCGCGGTGCCGGTGACGTTATGGGCCACGGGATCGCAGAGCCAGAGCGCCAGCGCGCCGATCTCGGACGGGTCGGACATGCGGCGCGAGGGTTGTTTCTCGGAGAGAAGATCGGCGATGGCCTTGTCTCGGTCGCCACTGAGGGCCTCGGCGCGGGCCTCGATCTGCGGGGTGATCAGCGTGGTCTCGGTCCAGCCGGGGCAGATGCAGTTGACGGTGACGCCACCCGTGCGCGCCGACCCAACGGCGGCATATTCCAGCGCCGCCACCTTGGAGAGGCCCACGAGCCCGTGTTTCGCGGCGACGTATGGCCCCTTGTGGATCGAGCCCACCAGCCCCTGCACCGACGCGATATTGACGACCCGTCCATAGCCGCGATCCGCCATGACGGGCAGTGCCGCCTGCATGGTGTGGAAGGCGGCGGAGAGGTTGACGGCCAGGATCGCGTCCCAGGCGTCGCGGGGCATGTCGGCCAGCGGGCCGGTCTGCTGGATGCCTGCGTTATTGACCAGGATGTCGGCCCCGCCCCAGGCGCCGACCGCCTCCATCAGCGCGTCGATCCGGTCGGGCTGGCGCAGGTCGCCCGCGAAGAATTCGGCCTGCGGGCTGCCGGCCGCGCGCAACCCCTCGCACACCTCGTGGATCTGCGCGTCGCCGCCGATCCCGTGCACGGCGATGCGCGCGCCCGCGCCTGCAAGCGCCGTGGCGATGGCCAGCCCGATGCCTTGCAACGAGCCGGTGACAAGGGCGGTCTTTCCGGTGAGGTCGGTCATGGGTCTGTCTCCCTCCATGTGCGCAGCTCGGTTTTCAGGACCTTGCCATAGTTGTTCTTGGGCAGGCCAGCGACATGGCGATAGCGCTTGGGCCGTTTGAAGCGGGCGATCTGGCTGAGGCAGAGCTGGTCCAGCTCCTGCGCCGTCGCGTCGCCGACGATGAAGGCCACCACCTCCTCGCCCCAGTCGGGGTGGGGCAGGCCGATGACGGCGGCCTCGGTGACGCGGTCGTGTTGCAACAGCACCTCCTCGACCTCGCGCGGGTAGATGTTGGAGCCGCCCGAGATGATCATGTCCTTCGAGCGGTCCTGCAGCGTCAGGTAGCCGTCGGCATCAAGATACCCCATGTCGCCGGTATGCAGCCAGCCGTCTTGCAGCGTTGTCGCCGTGGCCTCCTCGTTTTGCCAATAGCCCGGCATGACGGGGCTGCCGCGCACGAGGATCTCGCCGGTCTCGCCTTGGGCTGCATCGACGCGGACCTCGACGCCGGTTTGCGCGCGCCCGACCGAGGCGAGGCGCTGGCGCCAGCGCGGATGGCTGCGGTCGGCAACATTGTGACGCGACAGCGCGGTGATCGCCATGGGACATTCGCCCTGGCCGTAGATCTGGATGAAGATGTCCCCGAAATGATCGGTCGCGGCGATGATGTCGGCCAGATACATCGGCCCGCCCGCATAGATCACGCTGCGCAGGCCGGTGCCGGGGTCATCCGCCGCCCGCGCATGGTCGGTCAGGCGCTTGACCATGGTGGGGGCGGCGAACATGTGGATACGCCCATGGTGGCGCGCGAGCGAGAGGATCTCGACCGGGTCGAAGCCCGCGGAGGGCGGGAAGATATGGCGGGCGCCCGCGCGCACATGCAGGATGGAATAGAGCCCCGCGCCATGGCTGAGCGGGGCGGCATAGAGGGCGGCATCCTGCGGGTGAACCTCATCGACATCCGTCAGGTAGCTGTCGCTCATCGCGGTGAGCATGTGATGCGTGATGATCACCCCCTTGGGCCGCCCGGTGGTGCCGGAGGTGTAGAAGAGCCACGCCAGATCCTCGGGCGCGCGCGGGACCGGCGCGGCGAGGGGCGCGGCTTGCGGCAACTCGGTGAGGATCTGTGCGTCGGTCAGGGCGGGCAGGCCACGGGCCAGATCGGGCGAGGCGAAACAGAGACGCGCGCCGGCATTGGAGAGGATCCAGGCGACCTCGGCGGGGTGCAGCTTGGCGTTGACGGGAACCACGGCGGCCCCGGCATACCAGGCCCCGAAAAGCGCGATAAGGTAGTCGGGCGTGTTTTTCAGGAACAGCGCGACTCGGTCGCCGGGGGTGACGCCCATCCCGACCAGCGCGGCGGCGACACGGGCAGCAGCGGCGTGAAAGCCCGCATAATCTTCTACAAGATCATGACCCAGATAGAGGGCGGGGCGCGCGGGGTGGGCCTCGGCGGTGGCCTGGAGCCATTGGGCGATGGTCATGGGATGCGCGGCGCCTGTTCCGGGTGGGGGAAATCCTTCGTCAGGGATTTTGGCCCGGAGCCTGCGGGATGTGCAAGGCCCGCGTTACCAGCGCACGCCCATCCGCATTGCCTCGTATATCGCGGCGTGCGTGTTGCGCGCCGAAACCGCGTCACCGATGCGGTAGAGAGTGAACGCGCCCGCGGGGTTTTGCTCGGGGAAGAGCGCGCCCTGCCCCGCGACCAGCGCGCCGTGATCCACCGCGCCGAGGTTGCGGGAGAACGGCTTGAGGTCGAAATAGAGATCGGCCAGCGGCGTGGTGCCCTGGTTGACGATGACCTGGTCGAAGTCGCGCACGTCCTCGTGATCCGAATAATCGGTGCCGATCCGCGCGCTCAGGCGGTTGCCGTTGCGCGTTATCCCCTTGAGGCGGCGGGTGACGGTGAAGACGGTATCCTGCGCCTGGAGCGTGCGCATATAGGGCACAAGGTTCATGCCCATCACTTCCGGCGAGAAACTGCGGTCGCGGGTCATGATCTCGACCTTCGCACCGGTCGCGGCAATCAGTTCGGCGGCTTGCAGGCTGACGTGGTCGCCCGCCTCGTCATAGATCAGCACATCCGCACCCGGTTTCACGTCGCCCGAGAGGATGTCCCAGCCGGTGACGGCGAGGTCGTTGCCCTCCTCCAGCACGCTGACCTCGGGCATGCCGCCGGTGGCGATCACCACCATGTCGGGGGAAAGGTCGGTCACGTCCTGCGCCTCGGCGAAGGCGTTGAAGCGGAAAGTGACATCGCGGGCGGCGCATTGCGCCATGCGCCAGTCGATGATGCCGATCATCTCGGCCCGGCGCGGGGTTTGCGCGGTCAGGCGGATCTGCCCGCCGGGGTCGCTGGCGGCCTCGAACACCGTCACGTCATGGCCGCGCTCGGCGGCAACGCGGGCGGCCTCCAACCCGCCGGGGCCCGCGCCGACGATGACCGCCTTCTGCCGCGTCCCGGCGGGCGGGATGACATGCGGCAGGGACAGTTCGCGGCCCGTCGACGGGTTGTGGATGCAGAGCGCCTCGCCGCCCTGGTAGATGCGGTCGAGGCAATAGGTGGCCCCGACGCAGGGGCGGATGTCATCCTCGCGCCCCTCGATCACCTTTTGTACGATATGCGGGTCGGCCATATGGGCGCGGGTCATGCCGACCATGTCGAGCAGCCCTGAGGAGATCGCATGGCGGGCGGTGGCCACATCGGGGATCCGCGCGGCGTGGAAGGTGGGCAGGCCCAGTTCGGCCCGCACCCGACCGGCGAAATCCAGATGCGGGGCCGATCGCATGCCCTGCACCGGGATCACATCGGTCAGCGCGGGGTCGGTGTGGACGCGGCCCCGGATGATGTTGAGGAAATCGACCTGGCCGGTGGCCTTGAGGCGATGGCCGATCTGCAAGCCTTCCTCGACCGTGATGCCGCCCGCCTGCGCCTCATCCGCCGCGTAGCGGATGCCGACGATGAACTCGGGGCCTACGCGGGCGCGGATGGCAGAGAGAACCTCCAACCCGAAGCGCATCCGGTTCTCCAGCGAGCCGCCATAGGGCGGGTCAAGCTCGTTGGTCAGCGGCGACCAGACCTGGTCCATCAGGTGGCCGTAAGCCTCAAGCTCGATCCCGTCCAACCCCGCCGCCTGCATCCGTTCGGCGGCGTCGGCGTAATCGGTGATGATGCGCGCGATGTCCCACTCCTCCAGCAGTTTGGGAGAGGCCCGGTGCGCCGGTTCGCGGTCCTGCGCGGCGGCGAGGGACGGCAGCCAGTCGCCCTTGTCCCACCGCGTGCGGCGGCCCAGATGGGTGAGCTGGATCATCACCGCGCAGCCGTGTTCGTGGCAGGCATCGGTCAGCTTCGCCATCCACGGCACGACTTCGTCCTTGTAGGCCAGCACATTGGTGAAGGCGGGCGGGCTGTCGCGGCTGACGATGGCCGACCCGGCGGTCATGGTCAGCGCCACGCCCGCGCGGGCGCGTTCCGCGTGATAGGCGCGGTAGCGGTCCTTGGGCATCCCGTCCTCGGGATAGGCGGGCTCATGGCTTGTGGTCATGACCCGGTTCTTCAGGGTCAGGTGTTTGAGCGTGTAGGGCTGCAACAGGGGATCACGGGACATGGCGGCTTCACTCTTTGCTTCGGTTCCGCGTCCAGCCAGCCATGCAAGGCGCGGGGCGGTCTTGCCTCTTTGCGACACGCGCCGTGACGACTTGCCAAGTGAAACATGAATCAGTATTCATGTGTCCATGGACAAACCCACCCTCCCCAAGACCAAGCGGGGTCAGGCCCGGCGGGCGCAGATCCTGGACGCGGCCGAGCAGGTGATCGGCGCGCGCGGGTTCTCTGCCGCTTCGATCGCCGACATTACCCGCGGGGCAGAGACGGCGCTTGGCACATTCTATATCTATTTCGCCAGCAAGGAAGAGTTGTTCCGCGAACTGGTGCAGGAGATGGGCCATGCCACGAGGGCGCAGGTGGCCGGGGCCATCGCCAAGGCGCCCGACCGGCTGTCGGCGGAACGCGCGGGGCTGGAGGCGTTCCTGCGCTTCGTCGCCGCGCGTCCGGCGCTTTACCGCATCGTCGAGGAGGCGCGCTTTGCCGACCCGGAGGCCTATCAGGATTATTTCTCGGGTTTCGCGGAAGGCTACGCCACCGGCCTGCGCGAGGCCGAGGCGCGCGGCGAGGTCAGCCCCGGCGATGCCGAGGTCCGGGCCTGGGCGCTGATGGGCATGGCCAAGGCGCTTGGCGACCGGTTCGTGCTGTGGGACGACGCCCCCGATATCGAGCATGTCGTCGCGGAGGCGCATCGCATGATCTGCCGGGGCCTCGCGCCATGAAGGTGCGGGCCGAGGCCGGGGCGGAGGGCGTCTTTCGCCTGACCCTGAGCGGGCCGCGCGCCAATGCGCTTGAGCCGGGGATATTGCGCGAGTTTCATGCGGGGCTGGATGCGCTGGACGCCTCCGGCGCGGATCGGGCGGTGATCGCGGGCGGGCGGAACTTCTGTTCGGGCGGCGATGTGGCGGCGTTCTTCCGGGCGGCAAACCCCGAGGCCCATGCCGACGCGGTGGTGCCGCTGTTGCAGGATGCGCTGCGGCGGATGGTCGAGATGCCGGTGATCTTCGCCATCGCCGCGCGGGGCGCGATCACGGGCGGCGCGGCGGGGCTGCTCTTTGCCGGCGACCTGGCCGTGTTGGCGCCGGATGCCTTCGTGCAGCCCTATTACGCGCAGGTGGGCTTTGCCCCCGATGGTGGCTGGACCGCGCTGCTGCCCGAGCGGATCGGCGCGGGCGCGGCGCAAGATTGGCTCCTGTCCGATGCGCGGGCTTCGGCGGCGGATCTGGTGCAGGCGGGGCTGGCGCGCGAGGTACAGGACGCGCCGGAAGACCGCGCGGCGGAGATGCTGACCGGGATGAGGATCGCGCCCGCGCTGGCGGCAAAGCGGCTGATCTGGGACGGTGCGCGGCTGGCGGCGTTAACGGCGCGGCTGGAGGCGGAGACGCGGGCCTTTCGTGCCTTGATCGGACGACCCGAGACACGCGAGGGCATGGCGCGGTTCCTGGGCGAAGGGGCGCGGGCGGATGCTTGACCACATCCCCGACATGGCCCTGAAACGGGCCGAGATCGCGCCGGATGCGCTGGCCTTTCAGGACCAGGGCCGGGACTGGAGCTTCGCAGAGGTCAACGCCGCCGCCGATGCGATTGCCGAGGGGCTGCGGGTGCAGGGGGTCACGGCGGGCGACCGGCTGGCGATCCTGTGCCTCAATCGGGTCGAGGTCTTCCTGACGCTCTTTGCCTGCCAGAAGGCGGGCGTGATCCTCTGCCCGCTGAACTGGCGCCAACCCGCGCCGGAACTGGTCGACACGCTTGGGCCCATCGGGGTCAAGGCGATCTTGCATGACGCGGACCATGCGGCGCTGGCGGGCGAGGTTGCCGGGGCCATCGGCGCGCAGACCGTCGGCATCGAGGACAGGCTTGCGGGCTGGATCGCGGCGGGCGGGCCCGCGTTGCGGGACCAGATCCCGGCGACGCGGCCCTGGTATCTGTTGTTCTCCTCGGGCACCACGGGGCGGCCAAAGGCGGTGATCCAGACCGCGCGCATGGCCTGGGCCAATGCGATCAATATCGGCCAGGCGATCGGGCTGACCGGGGCCGACAGCTCGGTGAATTTCCTGCCGCTTTTTCATACCGCGGGGATCAACCTCTACACGCTGCCGGTGTTCCTCAATGGTGGTTCCTCGACCATTCTGCCGAGGTTCGAGCCCGCCACCCTGCTGGACCTGATCGGCCAGGGCGCGGTGACGCAGTTCTTCGGCGTGCCCGCGATCTACCAGGCGTTTTCGCTGACCGAGGGCATCGACCGCATCGACTGGCGCGGCGTGCGCTGCGGCTGCGGCGGTGCGCCCCTGTCCGAGCCGCTGATCCGGTTCTTCGCCGAACGCGGCCTCGACGTGCTGAACGGGATGGGCATGACCGAGACCGGGCCGACCGTGTTCCTGATGGACCCGGACCATGCCTCGGAGAAGATCGGCTCGGTCGGCAAGGCGCAGATGCTTACCGAGGTGCGGCTGGCGGGGGTCGCGGAGGGCAGCCCCGGCGAGGGTGAATTGCAGCTGCGCGGGCCGAATATCACGCCCGGTTACTACGAGAACCCGGAGGCGACGGCGGCGGCCTATACCGAGGATGGCTGGCTGGCCACCGGCGATGTGGGGCGGCGCGACGCGGAGGGGTATTACTACATCGTCGACCGGATCAAGGACATGTTCATCTCGGGCGGCGAAAACGTCTATCCGGCGGAGGTCGAACGCGTGCTGGACACGCATCCCGCGATCCTGGAGGTTGCCGTGATCGGCGTGCCGGATGACAAATGGGGCGAGACCGGCGCCGCCTTCGTGCTGCTGCGCCCCGGCGCGGAACTGGAACCCGAGGCTTTGCGTTCCTGGTGCCGGGAGAGGCTGGCGGGTTACAAGGTGCCTGCCCATCTGCGGCTGGTCAGGGATTTCCCCCGCACCGCCGCCGGAAAAATCCGCAAACCCGAGTTGAGGAGGCTATTCGATGCTTGATCTGACGGAAACCTGGCTGCCGACGCAGGCCGAGTTCGACGCCTTCGCGGCGGTCTCGGGCGATGACAATGCGATCCATGTCGACGAGGATTTCGCGGCGCGCACCGGGTTTGGCCGCACCGTCAGCCACGGCATGCTGATCTACGCGAAATTCTGGGGCATGATGCAGCGCCACAACCCTGGCCTGCGGCAGATCAGCCAGGCGATGATGTTCCCCAACCCCTGCTACGCGGGCGAGGAGGTGGTGCTGCGCGTGACCGGCGATGTGCCCGGAACGCTGACCTTGCGCGCCTTCCGCCGCGCCGACGATGCCGAGCTCTTGCTGGCCGAAACGGAGGTGGCGTGATGCAGGTGGGGGATCGCGCCGAGGTGACGCGCAGCTACACGGAGGCCGACCTGACGGGGTTCGCCGATCTGGCCGGGGCCGCGCCGGGGCCACATGTGCCCGAGCCGCTGATCGCGGCGCTGTTCTCCTACCTTCTGGGGGTGCGCCTGCCGGGGTCAGGGACCAACTACCTCAAACAGGAGCTGGATTTCCGCGCCCCCGCGCCGCTGGACACGGACCTGACCGCAACGGTCGAGGTGACGAAGGTAAGGCCCGAAAAGCACCTGGTCGATCTCTGGGCAAGCTGCACCGCGCCCGACGGCACTGTCATCTGCGCGGGCCGCGCGCTGGTGAAGGCGAAGGATGTGGGGGCCTGAGGTCAGGCCGGGATCAGGGTGGCGAAGTCCTGAACGGTGCGGGCGAAGGTCTCGGGTTCCTCCAGATGCGGGGAATGGCCGGAATGGGCGAAGATGTGGCGGCGCGCGTGCGGGGCGGCTTCGGCGATCCAGTCGGCGGCGCTGCCGGGATAGACGCGGCTTTTCGCGCCCGAGGCGACGAGGTAGGGGCAGTCGATCTGCCCGATCACGCCACGCAGGTCCATCGTGACCATGTCCTGCCACAGCCGCCGCATCTGGCCGGGATCCTGCGTCAGGATCACCTGGCGCGCCTCCTCACGCGTGAGGGTCGGCGCGCCGTCCGAGCTTGCGAACATGGTGGCGGCGATGCCGTGGGTGGCCCCCTCCCAATCCTCGGCGAAGCGGGCCGTGGTGGCGGCGATGCTGGCCGCGTTCTGGCCGATCAGCCCGTGCGGCCAGTCGGGGGCGGGCTGCATCCGGGGGCTCATGTCGATCGTCATCAGCGCGCCGATCCTGCCCGTTCCGCGCCGGGCGATGTAGCGCCAGGCCGCCGCCGCCCCCATCGACCAGCCCACGACCAGCGGGCGCTGCCCCGGCCAGCGCGCGAGGCTATGCGCAACCAGGGTGGCGCAGGCGTCCAGCGTGGCGGGGCGGGTGGCGGCACAGCCATGGCCGGGCAGGTCGGGGGCGGCGCAGTCGAAACCGGGGCCGAGCCGCGCGATCACGTCATCGAAGATCGCCCCCCGCATCGTCCAGCCATGCAGGAACAGGATGGGTTGGGGGGGGCTCAGCGCCCTGCCCTCAGCCGCCCGACAATGCCGGAGGGAAAGAAATAGACGCTGAGCACGAAGAGGATGCCGAGCCACATCAGCCAGCGGTTCGGGTCGATCAGGTCGGGAATGAGCGGCAGGTTGGCAGTGGCCTCGGCCGCCACGCCCATCAGGTTTTGCAGGTAGTTCTGCGCCAGCACGAAGATCGTGGCCCCGATGACGGCGCCATACATCGTTCCCATGCCGCCGATCACCACCATCAAAAGCACGTCGATCATGATCTCGAAGCTCAGCGTCGTATCCGGGCCGACATAGCGCAGCCAGATCGCGTAGAGGCTGCCCGCGAGTGCCGCGATAGCCGCCGACATGCAGGTCGCGGCGGTGCGGTAATGCACGACACGGTAGCCAATGGCCTCGGCGCGGAAATCGTTCTCGCGGATGGATTGCAGCACCCGTCCGAAGGGCGAATTGACCAGCCGCAGGAGCAGCAGGAACAGGGCGAGGCAGGCGAAGAATACCAGGTAATAGTTCAGGAGCCGCCCGTTGAGGTTGGTGCCGAAGACCTCTCCGAACCGGAAGGCGGGGGTCAGTTCGCGCGGGATCTGGTAGGTCAGGCCGTCCTCGCCGCCGGTGAGCTGGAACAGCTGGCTGACCAGCACCGCCACGGCGGAGGCCACGGCCAGCGTGATCATGGCGAAGAAGATCGCGCGCACCCTGAGTGAGAAGAGGCCGATGACATAGGCCAGCACCGTCGCCGCCAGCGCGCCCGCAAGCGTGCCGACCAGCAGCGCGTCCCACCCCCGGCCCATATGGATCGAGGCCAGCGCCACGCCATAGGCCCCGAGGCCGAAGAACATCGTGTGCGCGAAGCTGACGATGCCTGAATAGCCGAGAAGAAGGTCATAGGAGGCGACCAGCAGGATGAAGACGCAGATCGTCGCCGCCGTGTGCAACGCGCGCACCCCCGGAAAGAGGAACGGCGCGAGGGCGAGGCCCAGGAACACCACGATCAGCAGCAGGGACAGGATGCCTGAACGGGGCGCATCGCCCGAGAGAAGCCGGAGACCCATATCAGTGTCCTTTCGCAACGCGCATCATGCCCTCGGGCCGCCAGAGCAGGATCGCGGTCATCAGGGCGATGTTGGAAATGAGCGCCAGTTTCGGCTCAAGAAACGCGACGTAGTTTTGCAGGAGGCCGACCAGCAGCGCGCCGACAAAGGCCCCCTCGACCGAGCCGAGCCCGCCGATGATGACGACGATGAAGATCAGCACCATCATGTTCTCGCCCATGCCGGCGGTGATGACCTGTTCGTAGAGCGCCCACATCACCCCGCCGAGCCCTGCCAGCGCGGACCCCGCGATAAAGACGCCGATGAAGACCAGTTTCAGCCGGTAGCCGAGCGCCTCGACCATGTCGGGGTTTTCCACGCCCGCGCGCACGATGAGGCCGATCTTGGTGCGGCGCAGGACCACGCGCAGGGCGAAGAAGATGGCGAGGCCGAGGACCACGGCGAGGATGCGGTATTTCTCCAGCGCGGCCCCGGCGAAGGTGATCGCGCCGCGCAGTTCACTGGGGCGGATCAGGAAGATCTCCTCGCCGCCCCAGATGACGTGGATCGCCTCCTCCAGCACGATCAGCGCGCCGACGGTGATCAGGATCTGTTTCAGGTGCGAGCCGTAGACCGGGCGGATGATCACCCTCTCGAACACCCACGAAAGCGCGCCGGTGAGGATCATCGCGGCCAGGATCGCCAGCAGGATCGCGGCGATGTTGAGGGGCAGCGAGGCGGCATCGGTCCAGCCCGGCAGCGCGAAGAGGACCGAGACGCCGACGAAGGCGCCCAGAGAGATGAACGCGCCATGGCCGAAATTGATGATGTCCATGAGGCCGAAGACCAGCGTGAGGCCCGAGGCCATGATGAAGATCATCATCCCCATGGCGAGGCCCGACACGGTCAGCGTCAGCCAGCTTGTCGGCGCGCCGATGGCCAGGAAGCCGAGCACGACCAGCACCGGCACCAGCAGGTAGGGCGCGGCGCGGCCGAGCCGGTCGATGAGCGTGAGGCGCGCGAATGTGGGGCTATGATCGGGGGCGGCTGACATCATCCGGCCTCCATGCTGAGGCCCATCAGGCGTTCCTGAAGGCCGGTATCGGTTGCAAGCTCGCCCATGTCGCCTTCCCATGTGACATGACCGTCATCCATCACGACAACCTTGTCGCCAAGCGCCCGGGCGACGGCGAAATTCTGTTCGACCAGCAGGATGGATGCACCCTGGCGTTTGAGGTCGCGCAGGGCACCGACCATGGTGGCGACAATGGCGGGCGCGAGGCCCTTGGTGGGTTCGTCGATCAGGTAGAGGCGACGCTCCTCTATCATGGCGCGGGCGATGGAGAGCATCTGTTTCTGCCCGCCCGAGAGGTTGCCCGCAGAGGTCCGCCAGAAGGTCTTGAGCGGGGGGAAGACGGAGAAGAGCCAATCCAGCCGGGCCTGATCGGGGGGGCCAGAGACGGCGGCGAGGTGCATATTCTCCTCGACCGTCAGATCGGTGAAAATGCCCATATCCTCGGGGACGTAACCGATGCCCGCGCGGGCCCGCGCCGAGGCGGGAAGCGCGCCGATCTCTGCGCCGTCGAACCGGATCTGGCCGGATTTGTTGCGCAGAAGGCCCATGATCGTGCGCATGGTGGTGGTCTTGCCGACCCCGTTGCGCCCCAGAAGCATGGTGACCTGCCCGCGCGGCACCTGAAAACCGACACCTTTCAGGATGTGGTATTGCGCGATGTCGGTGGCGACATCTTCAAGGGTCAGGATGGGGTCAGACATCGGCCAGTTCCTTGCCCATATAGGCCTCCTGCACCACGTCCGAGGCCATGACCTCGGCCGGCGGGCCATCGGCGACCAGCGCGCCGTTATGCAGCACGATGATGCGGTCGGCGAGGCTGCGGATCACGTCCATCTTGTGTTCGACCAGCAGAATCGTACGGTCCCGGTCCTGTTTCAGCTCGGCGATCAGGTCGAGGACCACGGGGGCCTCATCGACGCTCATCCCCGCCGTGGGCTCGTCGAACATGTAGACGTCCGGATCCAGCGCGATCAGCATCGCCACCTCCAGCTTGCGCTGGTTGCCGTGGCTGAGTTCGGACACTTTCTGATCGCGCAAGCCGTCGAGGCGCACGCGGGACAGCACCGCCATCGCGGCCTCGGTGATCTCGGTATGGCTGGCCGCCGTGGTGAAGAGGTTGAACCCCTTGCCCATGCGCGACTGCATCACCAGGCGCACGTTTTCCAACACGCTGAGCGCGGGGAAAAGGTTGGTCAGCTGGAAGGCGCGGCCAAGGCCCATCTTGCAGCGGCGCGAGACGTTCATGCGCGTCACGTCCTGGCCCTTCAGCTTCACCCGGCCCGCGCTGACGCCGATCTGCCCCGAGATGAGGTTGAAATAGGTCGTCTTGCCCGCGCCGTTCGGCCCGACGATGGCGGTCAGTTCGCCCGCGTGAAAGGCGCAGGTGACGCGATCGACCGCCACATGGCCGCCGAACCGAACCGTGAGGTCGGTGGTTTCCAGAAGTGTCCGGGTCATGTCGGGAAGATCCTGGTAAAGCGGCCCGGCAGGCTTGCGCGCGTGCCGGGCCGGGGGGTCAGTTGCGGATCGGCACGTCCATGTCGCCCGCTTCGATCTCGCGCAGCAGGACCGGCACGCCCCAATCGACGCCGTCCTGCACCTCGATGCGGAAGTGATACATGGATTGCATCGCCTGATGATCCTCGGGGCGGAAGGTCATCGGGCCCTTGGGGGTTTCCCAGGTCATGCCTTCCATCGCCGCGATCAGCGCCTCGGTATCCTCATACGTGCCCGCGGCCTCGATCGCCTCGACGATGGCGATGCCCGCCGCCATGCCGCCCGCGGTGAAGAAATCGGGCGGGGTGCCGAAGCGTTCGAAATGCGTCTCGACCAGCCAGTCATTCACCTCGTTTTGCGGGATCTCGTAATAATAGTAGGTCGCGCCCTCCAGCCCCGGCAGGTCGCGATAGGCCACCAGCGCGGGCAGGATGTTGCCACCCGTGGCGATCTCGACTCCGAAGCGCGAGGGGTCCATGGCGTTCAAGGCACCCATCGGGTTGCCGCCGCCCGCCCAGATGATGAAGAGCACGCGGCGTTCGGCCTCGACATCCGCCATGGCCTGGAAGATGCGTTCGGCGGCGGCGGTGAAATCGGTGGTGTCGGTCGGCACAAACTCCTGGTGCACGATCTCGGCCCCGGTGCCCTCCAGCGCCTCGGCAAAGGCCGACACGCCGTCGCGGCCAAAGGCGTAATCCTGCGCCAGCGTGGCGATGGCGACGCCCTCTTCGCCCAGGGCGATGGCGTTGGAAATGGCGTCCTGCGAGGAGTTCCGCGAGGTGCGGAAGATATAGCGGTTCCAGTTCGCGCCGGTGATCGAATCGGCGACCGCCGGTTCCACGATCAGGATCTGTTCGTATTCCTCGGCCACGGGCAACATGGCCAGCGCCACGCCAGAAGACACCGGGCCGACCGCGATATGCACCTCGTCATCGCCATAGGCCTCGGCGAGCAGGGCGCGGGCGCGGGCGGGATCGAGCTGGGTGTCGTATTCCAGCACGCTGATCGGCTCGCCGTTCACCTCCATCGTGCCGCCGGTGGCATATTCCAGCCCCAGCATCAGCCCGGTATGGCTTTGGGCGGCATAGGCCTCCAACGCGCCGGTCTGGCCGTAGATATGGCCGATGCGGATCTCGGCGGCGAGCGGGGTCGCCACGACCGAGGCCAGCAGCGCGGCCGATAATGTCCGTTTCATGTCTTGAGTTCCTCTCCCTTGGGTCTCCTCCACGTTCATGAAACATGAATCATTATTCATGTCAAGAAATGGCGCGGCGTTGACCTGCCGTGCAACCTGGCCTACCGTCCTATTGCGAATAAATCTTCGGATATAGAAACACCCCCCGAGGCACCCCATGACATCGCATCCCGAGATCAGAACCGGCCCCTGGACGCGGATCGCCAGCAGCGCGGAGCTGGACACGGGCCGCGCGGTGATGCCGGTGACGCTGGCGGGGCAACGCTATGTGCTTTTCCGCGACGATGAGGGCCAGCTTGGCCTGATCGGGCGCAACTGCCCGCATCGCGGTGCCGATCTGTGTTTCGGGCGGCTTGAGGATAACGGCTTGCGCTGTCCGTTCCATGGCTGGCATTTTGATCGCACCGGGCAATGTGTCGAACAGCCTGCGGAACCCGAGGGCTCGACCATGCACACCCAGATCAAGGTGCCGATGGTGCCGGTGCGCGAAGAGGGCGGCGACATTTTCGCCCAGGTCTCGGAAGGGGAACGCAGATGATCAGCCAGGAGCTTAACGACCAGATCACCCGGATCGGCCCGGAAACCCAGGCAGGTGCGGTGCTGCGGCGCTATTGGCAGCCCGCCGCGCTGAGCGACGAGGTGCAGGGCGATGTCCCGGTGCCGGTGAACCTGATGGGCGAGCGGCTGGCGCTGATCCGCGAAAATGGCGGGCTTACGCTCATCACGCGGCAGGCCGACCCGTCCGAGGCCCCGACGCACCACCCCGCCAGCGGCAACATCCGCGAGGTGCAGGGCGGCCCGCGCTACCCGGCGGTCGAACGCGCGGGCGTTGTCTTTGCCTATCTCGGACCCGGTGACCCACCGGCCTTCCCGAATTTCGACTGCTTCCGCGCGCCCGAAGATCACGTCTTCGCCTTCAAGGGGCTGTGGCAATGCAACTGGCTGCAGGCGCTGGAAATCGGGATCGACCCGGCGCATGCCTCCTACCTGCACCGGTTCCTGGAGGATGCCGACCCCGAAGAGGGATACGGCCAGCAATTCCGCGACAAGGCGGCCCATACCGACATGCCGATGACGCAGGTTCTGCGCGAATACCCGCGCCCCGACATCCAGGTCGACGAGACGGAATACGGCCTCAGGATCACCGCGCTGCGCCACATGGCGAACGACCTGACCCATGTGCGCGTGACCAACCAGATCTTCCCCGAGGCGATCTGCATCCCGATGTCGCGCGAGATGACGATCACGCAATGGCATGTGCCGGTCGATGACGAGAATTGCTATTGGTACACCGTCTTCACCAGCTTCAAAAACCCGGTCGACAAGGAGGTGATGCGCGCGCAGCGGCTGAAGGAACACCGCCTGCCGGATTATGCGCCCTTGAAGAACCGCGAGAACAACTATCACTACGACCCGGCGGAGCAGGAGCGGCTGACCTATACCGGCATGGGGCTGGACATCAACGTGCATGACCAATGGGCGGTGGAAGGCATGGGCGCGATCCAGGACCGCACGCAGGAACACCTGGGCCGCAGCGACGTGGCGATCATCCGGTATCGCCGGATGCTGCGGCAGGCGATCAAGGCGGTTGAGGAGGGCGACGAGGGTGCTTTGCCGATGCGCGGCGCTGACGTGACGCGCCTAGTCGGGCCGCTGTCGAACGATTCCATCGCCGCGACGCAGGACTGGAAATCGGCCAGCCGCGCGGCCGATCTGGCGCGCCGGGCGGAATGCCCCTGGGACGCCACGGTCTGAGGGGTTGATATGGGTTCGGATGAGTTCACGGCGGCCCTGACCCGCGCGGGCCGCTACGATGGGGCCGCGATTGCGGCGGCTGAGGCGTTGCTGGCGCAGGTCGAGGAGACCGGGCTGGAGACCATTCGCATGGTCTTTGCCGACCAGCACGGCATCCTGCGCGGCAAGACGATTGTTGCCCGCGCGCTGGCCTCGGCGTTCACATCGGGCATCGGCGTGCCCTCGACGCTGCTTCTGAAAGACACCTCGCACCGCACCGTGTTCCCGGTCTGGAGCGCGGATGTCTCGGTCGCCGATCAGCCCTTTGGCGGCGCGGGCGACGTGATCCTCTGGCCCGACCCCGCCCGCTTCTTTCCGCTACCGTGGTCGCCGCATTCCGCGATCCTGCTTTGCGATGTGTGCCACCGGTCGGGCGCGCCGGTCTCGTTTTCCTCGGGCGCGGTTCTGGCCGATGCCGTGGGCAAGCTGGAGGGCGCAGGGTATCGCGCGCTTTTCGGGTTGGAGGTGGAGTTCCAGGTGTTCGAGCGGCTGGACCCCGCGCTGACCCATGCGCAGGCCACCATGCCCGGTGCGCCGGTTCAGACGCGCAACCTGACGCAGGGCTACCAATACCTGACCGAGACCCGCTACGCCGAGGTCGAGGGGCTGCTGGACCATCTGCGGCGGATGGCCGAGGGGCTTGGGCTGCGCCCCCGCTCGATGGAGATCGAGATGGGGCCGAGCCAGTTCGAGTTCACCTTCGACCCGTCGGACCCGCAGGTGCAGGCGGATCGCTTCGTCCTCTTCCGCACCATGGTGAAGGAGGTCTGTCACACACGCGGGCTGCATGCCAGTTTCATGGCCAAGCCGAACCTGCCCAATGCCGCCGCGAATGGCTGGCATATTCATCAATCCTTGCAGGACGCGCGGACCGGCAGGCCGCTGTTCCGGCCCGAGGCAGATGGCGCGCTGACGCAAGCTGCCAGCGGCTGGATCGCGGGGCTGTTGAAACACGCCGCCGCGTCCTGCCTGCTGACCAACCCGACGGTGAACGGCTACAAGCGCTTCGCGCCGTTCCAGCTGGCCCCCAACTCGGTGCAATGGGGCGCGGATAACCGGGGCGCGATGCTGCGCGCGCTGCTGGCCCCCGGCGATGATGCCTCACGCGTGGAAAACCGTGTCGCCGATACCACCGCCAACCCGCATTACGCCTTTGCCGCGCAGATCCTCTCAGGGCTCTCGGGGATCGAGGCGGGTGAGCCCGCGCCCCGCCCGAGCGAGACGCCCTATACCGAGGTCGGCACCCCCCTGCCCCGCAGCCTGATCGCGGCGGTCGAGGCGTTCGAGGGATCGGCGTTCTACCGCACCGCGCTTGGCGAGGGTGTGGTCGATTACCTCGTGACGCTGAAACGCGCGGAATGGGATCGCTACCTGATGACCGTCTCGGACTGGGAGCATCAGGAATATTTCGGACTGTTCTGAGCCATGCCCCCAACCGACGCCCGCATCTTCGAGGACACGATCGACGGCTATTTCCCGCTGCGCGTGTCGCTGGCGCAGATGATGGCCCGAAACGGGTTCGACGCGGCGCTGGTCTCGCTGACGCAGGCGCCGGTCGCGGCGTTTCAGGGCCTGCCCGAGGATGCGCCGGTGCCGCTGACCATCCGCGCGGGGCGGGCGGGGCTGATTGATTGGTTGATGCTCTGGCTCTGGCACGATGGCGAGGGGATGCGGATGCGCGCGCAGGGCCAATGGCGCTGGCTGGCGGGGGGATCGGATGGCGCAAGGCTGGACCCGATGACGCGGCTGGCGGAACCGGCGTTCCTGCACGGCGTCGGCTGGCCGGGGGCGGGGAACGGGGCCTGCAAACCGGCCGAGGTTGATTTGACGGCGGGCGCGGAGGCGGGATCAGGGGCGTCGCTCTGGGGGCCTTTGCCCGAGGCGGAGGGGATCGTTTGGGCGGATCGGCCCGCTGTCTTCGGGGCGCGCGTGGCCCCTATGCCGGGGCGCTATCTGGTCACCACAAGCCGTGTCGCCCCGATCGGCGGCGCGGACACCGCGATCTCCTGAAAGGCGCGCGCGGCGGGGGACACCGCATGGTCGCGGCGCAGGTAGATCATGAACTCCTGCGTGACGGCGGGATCGGGGAAATCGTGGAACGCGATGTCGAACTGCTCCGCAAAACCGGCGGCATAGGAGGGCGCGGCGGTCACGTAGCGCCCGCGCCCGATCATCGCCAGCGCCGGGATCAGGCTGCGCACCCGGATCGCGCTGCCCGCCGCCTCGTGCAACTGGTGGGCCTGTTCCAGCAGGACGCGGAATTCGTCGGAATAGTGGATCCACTGCCGCCCTTCCTGCCCTGTGCCCTGCCCGCGCGGCGTCACCAGCCGGATCGGCACCCGCCAGAGCGGGATCGAGACCATTTCGGGCCCGTGGCTGCGCGCGGGACCGATGCCGATCTCGGCCTCGTCGCGCGCGATGGCCTGCACGATCCGGTCGCCGGTGATGTCGGCGATCTCCAGCGCGACGCCGGGATGGTCGTGGCTGAACCGGTCTAGGACACCCGGCAACCATGTCGCCGCCAGAACCTGCGTCAGCGCCAGCCGCAAGGTGCCCCGGCTGAGCGCCCTGAGCCCCTGCGCCGCGTCCTGCACGCCCTCCAGATCGGCCATGACGCGGGCAAAGACCGGGCGGGCCTGGTCGCCGAACTCGGTCAGCATCACGCCGCGCCCGGTGCGGATGAACAATTCAAGCCCGAGGATCTCCTCCAATTGCCGCACCAGCATGCTGACCGCCGATTGCGTCAGGTTCAGCCGCTCGGCCGCCGTGGTGAAGCCTTGGGTTTCGGCAACGGCGGCAAAGGCGCGGATCTGGCGCAGGGTGATCTTCATCAGATTTTCTTATGCAGAGGTGAGGTATATTCGTTTGCATTTTGACAGGCGGGACCGAACAATCAAGCCATCCGAGAAGAGGCAAGGGATGGCATGCGCGCCGGGACCGATCCGCCACCGATCCTGTTGACCGCCGCGCCGCTGTTGTTTCGCGGCCGGGGCACGCGGGATGCCGCGTCGCGGCCCGTGCGGATCGAGGTCGCATGACGCGGCTCGGCGTGGATATCGGCGCGCGGTTCATCGACATGCTGGCCTGGGGGGATGGCGGCGTGATCGGTCACGCCAAGGAGCCGGTGGGCGCGCATCTGCCTGACGATGTGCTGGCCGGATTGCGGGGCCTGGATATCGCGCCGCGAGATTTGGGCGAGATTCGCATCGCCTCGACCGGGTTTCTCAATTGCCTGCATGACGCGCAGGGCAGCGGGGATTTGCCACGGATCGGGCTGATCGCCAGTGCCGGGTTCGAGGATGCCGCCAGTTTGGGCCGGCAGGACCGCCTGTCGCTCTACGATCCGGTGACGCGGGTGGCAACGCCCGACCACCTCATCGACTGTGTCGAGGGGGTCTCGGCCCGGATGGATGCCGGGGGAGGGGAGATCTCGCCGGTCGATCAAGGCCAGGTCGCGCGGATCGCCGAGGGCTTCGCGGCGCGGGGGATCACGGCGGTGGCGGTCTGCCTGCTGCACGCCCATGTCGAAGGCCGCCATGAGCGCGCCGTGGCCGAGGCGCTGAGCGCGGCGGCCCCCGGCCTGACCGTCAGCCTGTCGCACCGGATCGACCCTGAGCCGCGCGAGTTCGAACGCACGGTCTCGACCGTTCTGGACGCCTGGCTGCGGATCACGGCCTTGCCCGCGCTGGACGCGCTTCGGGCGCGGCTGCGGGCGGCGGGGTTTGCGGGCCGATGGGTCTGGGGCGACGGGCGCGGCGTGTTGACGGCGGCGCCAACGTCGCTGGTGCCGCTGATCGTGGGCGGGCCTGCGGCGTCGCTCCGGGCGGCGGCGCTGGTGGCGGAGGGTGACGCGGTCGCGCTCGATCTCGGGTCACGCACCACCGACATCGCGCTGGTGCGCGGCGGTGCCCCTGCCCTGACCGAAGGGGGCGTGTTGGCCGGGTTGCCAATCCGGGGGGGCCGCGTCGATCTGGAAAGCCTTGCGATCGGCGGCGCGCAAACCGTGGCCGGGTCACGCTACACGCTGGATGACGCGCTGATCGCGGCCGGGTTGATGCCGGGGCAGAGCGATTGTCCGACCTCGGAGGCGGCACAGCTGCTTGGCGTGGCGTCTCAGGCGCTGGCCGAGGCGATCACCCGTCACGCCACCCGCCGCAATACCGACCCGACCCGCGCGGGCCTGGTGCTGACAGGCGGGGCCGGGGCGCTGATGGGGCCAGGGATCGCCGAGGCGCTTGGGCTGGATCACGTGCTGCTGCCGCATCTGCCCGCCATCGCCGGGGCGGTGGGGCTGGCGCAGGCCCCGAGGCGCAGCGAGACGATCACCCGGATCGACGCGGCGCTGGACAACGTGACGGCAAACATGCTGACAGCAAAGGGCGAAGGCACCGTCCACGCCCGCATCGCGCCGCGCCCAAGGATGCCGGAGCTTGAGGTGGCCGTCGACCCCGAACGGCTTGATGGGCTGGCCGAGGCCTATCACGCCGCCTATCGCGCCCGCTATGCGATCGCGCCGCAGGGGCCGGGGCATGTGACGCAGCTTTGCACGCGGGCGGACGACCTGACCGGCGCGTTGGCGCGGGATATGGGCGAAGGCGAGGTAGCCGCCCCGAAAGGTTGGCGCGCAGTCGCTATCCCCGGCGGCACGCGGCTGGAAAGGGTAGGCGGATGACGCAGGCGGGCCGGATCTTGCAGATGCGGCTTGATGGGCTGGCCGAGGCCATGCAGCGGATGCTGCTGGACACGGCGGTTTCTCCGGTCGCGCGGGAGGCGGCGGATTGCGCCTCGGCGCTATTCACCGCGGGCGGCGAGTTGCTGGCGATGTCAGAGGCGATCCCGCTGCTTCTGGGCGCGCTGCCGGGACAGGTTCAGGCGCTCTTTGCGCGTTACCCGGCGGAGGGGATGCGCGAGGGCGATCTCTTCCTGGCCAACGATCCCTATTCGGGCGGCACGCATCTGCCCGATATCGCGGTGATGCTGCCGGTCTTTGCGCAAGGGCGACTGATCGGTGTCGCGGCCAGCCTGCTGCACCATCAGGATATCGGCGGCACACGCCCCGGATCGGTGCCGCCCGATGCGACCGAGATCGCGCAGGAGGGGCTGCGCCTGCCGGTGATGCGGGCGGGCGCGGACCATCGCCTGTCCGAGGAAATGCGCGGGCTGATCGCGGCCAACAGCCGGGTGCCGCAGACGGTGCTGGCCGATCTGGACGCGCAGATCGCCGCAAGCCTGACGGCGGTGACGGGTCTAGGGCGGATCGTGGGTGACCTCGGCGTGGATGGGTTCCTTCACGCGGCGGCCGAGTTGCTGGACAGAGGCGAGGCCGAGACGCTGGCCGCGCTCGCGGGGCTGGCAAGGGCCGAGGCCCGCGCGACGGATGGGCTGGACCCCGACGCGGCGCTTGGCACCTCAAGCGTGTCGGTGCGCCTGACGGTGACGCCCAAGGGGCTGAGTGCCGATTTCACCGGATCCTCGCCGCAGGTTCCCGCGCCGATCAACTGTGTCGCGTCGGGGACGCTTTCCGCCCTGCTCTATGCGATGCTGACGCTGCTGCCAGAGGGTGCCCCGCGCAATGGCGGCTTGTTGCGCTGCCTGCGCCTGGTCCTGCCCCAGGCGAGCGTCGTGAACGCCGCCCCACCCGCCCCGGTCAACGCGCGCACCAACATGGTCCGGGCGATCACCTCGACCGTGCTCGCGGCATTGGCGGGCATGGACCCCAAGCGCCGTCCGGCGGCCAATTGCGGCATGGCCTATGTGATCGCGTTTTCGGGACAGGGGCCGGATGGCGCGCGCTTTCTGGCGACCGAGATCGTCGCGGGCGGCGCGGGCGGCGGCCCGGATGCGCCCGGCGCGCATGGCACCTCGACCGATGTGGGCAATGCGCGCAACACGCCGGTGGAGATCATCGAGGCGGAACTGCCGATCCGCATGATCAGCGCCGAGCGGCGGCGCGGCTCGGGCGGAGCGGGGCGCTTTCCCGGTGGCGACGGGGTGCGGCGGGTCTATGAGGCGCTGTCGGACGGTATCGCGGTCTCGATCCGGGGCGAACGGTTCCAGCGGGTGCCGGAAGGGTCTGCGGGGGGCGGCGCGCCGAAACCGGCGGCGGCGCAGATCCGGCGGGCGGGCGGCGCGGTCGAGATCCTGGGCCCGCGTTCGGCGGTGGTGCTGGACCGGGGCGACCGACTGATCGTGGAAAGCTGTGGCGGGGCGGGGTATGGCGCCGCCTGACGGATCAGCGCGTGGTGCCGATGTCGATGGCGCATTGGCGCATCTCGTCGATGATCGGCTGCGGCGTCTGGTCAGGGGTGTAGCGCCCGGTCGGAAACAGCATCGAGATCGCCCCCGTGACCTGCCGCGCGGCGGAAAAGACCGGCACGGCAATCGAGGTCACGCCGGTCACCAGCCCGGAATCGAGAAAGGCGAAACCGCGCTGGCGGGTGCTGTCCAGCGAGGGCGCAAGCGCGTCGGCATCGCATCCCTCGGGCCAGTCGGCGGGGTCCAGATGCGCCAGGATCGCGTGGCCCGTCGCGGTGCGGTCCAGCGGCACATGGGTGCCGACCGAGATCATGTTCAGCGTGAACTGACCGGGCAGATAGGCATGGGCGACATAGATCGCCTCGGGCCCATCCCTGAGCGCAAAGGAGATGTTCTCGCCGATCTTGGCGGCGGATTTGCGCAGGATCGGCTGGATCACCTGCGCGATGCCGTGACCGTCGAGAAACCCGCGCGCCAGCCGCATCACGCCGACCGTCATCTCGTAGCGCTGGCCCTTCTCGATCAGCATTCCGTTCTGCAACAGCGTGCGCACCAACCGGCGGGTGACGGCGGGGTTCAGACCGGCCTTGCGGGCGATCTCGGCCAGGCTCATCAACCGGTCCTTGCCGTCGAAGGCCTGCATCACCTGCATCCCCTTGCGGAAGGTCAGCGAAATCTCGGAATCCTCGGCGATTCGCTGGCCTGCCTCGGGCGGGGGGGGTGTTGCGGAATTGGTCATTTCGCCCGATCCTTTGCCCGTTTCCTGCGCATTTGCAAGACATTCGAGCCGCCGCGCGCGCGACGGGTTGCCTTGGCGGGCAAGCTGCGCGATGCTGATAACGAATGAAACTTCGATAAACGAATACTCCATGAGCCTGTATCGCTGGTCCCGCCTACGCAGTTCAGATTTCCCCGCCCCGCCCGACGCGGTCGCGGTGGTGCCTGTGGGGGCGGTGGAGCAGCACGGGCCGCACCTGCCGCTCGGCACCGACCACCTGCTGGCCGAGGCGCTGGCCGAACGCGGCGCGGCGCAGGCGCAAACGGCGCGGGTCTACCTGATGCCGACGCTCTCCCTCGGGGTGTCGGAGGAACATCACGACTGGCCCGGAACGCTGACCCTTGAGACGGAACAGATGATCGCCGCGCTGATGGCCGTGGCGCGGGGCGTCGCGTCGGCGGGCATCGCCAAACTGGTCTTCATCAACGGCCATGGCGGCAATATCCCGGCGCTGCACACCGCCGTGCGCCGCGCGCGGATCAGACATGACCTCTTCGCCTCGACGCTTGGCTGGATGGCGCTTGGCATCGGCGACCACCCCGAGGGCGCGCGGATCGACGACATTCACGGCGGCTTTCTGGAGACGGCGGCGATGCTGCATCTGCACCCCGATCTTGTCGATATGGGAGAGGCCCGCGATTTCGTCTCGACCAACCGGACCATGGCCGAGACCTACGCGCATCTGCGGTTCCTCGGCGCGGTCTCGACCGGCTGGACCGCGCGCGATCTGCATGCCGAGGGGGCCGCGGGCAATGCCGCCGCCGCCAGCGCCGAGGCGGGCAAGGTCATTGTCGAGACCGCCGCCGCGCGGCTTGGCGCGCTGTTCGATGAAATCGCAGCACATCGGCCGGATTGGAGCGCCCCGTGAGCGCGCCTCTGCCTCTTCCGCAGGCCCCGCAACCCTACATCCTGCACGACATCGCCGTGCCGCAGGCGCTGCTGCGCGACCTGCCCGGTATCGCGATGACCGGCGGGATGGAGGGGGGCCTCGTGCGGACCAGCCTGGGGGTTGCCGCCGGTCGCATCTGCGCGCCGGGCGAAATCGCGGAGGCGTTGCAGGTGCCCGCCGGGGGCTGGACCGCGCTGCCGCGCCTCGTTGAACCGCATGTCCATCTCGACAAATCCGACACGATCGCGGAGACCGGCGCGGGTGACGGCACCTTGATGGGCGCGATCGGAACCATGGGCGCGGCGATGCGCGATTGGGACGATGCGCATTACGCGGCCCGGATGACGCGCGCGGTCAAGGAGGCGCTGACGGCAGGCGTCGGCGCGATGCGGACCCATATCGACTGCATGGACCTGCCCGAGGAGCAACCGGGCTGGCGCGCGATTTCCGAAGTGGCAGGGGCCTTCGCGGGCCGGATGCAGATCACACCGGTCGCGCTGGCGGCCCTTGACCGCACCAGGGCGGAAAATTTCGACACGCGCTGCGCGCAGGTGGCGCGCGCGGGCGGCGTATTGGGGGCGTTCATTGGCCCGGACGGGGCCGACCCTGACCTGCTGGATGCGTTCCTGACGGGGGCAGAACGGCACGGGCTGGACGTGGATTTCCACGTCGATGAGCATTTGCGCGCGGTGCCCTCGGCCACGGTCGCGCTGGCCGAGGCGGTGTTGCGCACCGGGTTCGCCGGCCGCGTCCTGGCGGGCCATACCTGTCGGCTTGGCCTGATGGACGCTGAGGAGCTTGACCGCGCGGTGGATGTGATCGCCCGGTCCGGCATCGCGGTGGCGTCGCTGCCGCGCACCAACCTCTATTTGCAGGACCGGCAGGCGGGGCGCACGCCCACACGGCGCGGCATGGCCCCGATTCACGAGCTTGCCGCGCGCGGCGTGCCGGTCGTCTTCGGCACCGACAATGTGCGCGACGCCTTCTTTCCCTTCGGCGGCTACGACCTGCTGAACCTCTTCGCCGACGCCGCCTATTCGCTGCATCTGGATGACGATCTCGGCGGCTGGCTCCGCGCCGTTACCGATGTGGCCGCCGACATGCTCGGCCTCGACGGGGCGGGCAGCGTCCGGGCCGGGGGGGCCGCCGACCTGGTCCTGCTACCGGCCCGCAACTGGAGCGCCGTCCTGACCACCCGGCCCGAGGATCGGACCATCCTGATCGGGGGCCGCGAGAGCGGGCAGAGCACGCTGCGCGACCTGCCCCGCAAGGAGGCCGCATCATGACCGCGCGGATCCCGGACTGTATCGACGCGCTGACGGCGCAGGGTATCGCGGTCGAGACCGCCGCCGGTCCGGTCGAGCGCAAGAGCCGGGATTTCTATTGGTATTCCCCGATCCTGAAACGGCAACTGGCCGATGTGCGGGCCGATTTCCTGGCCACGCCCGAAAGCGAGGCTGAGCTGCGCGACATCCTCGCCACCTGTTTCCGCTTTGACGTGCCGGTGACGGTGCGCGGCGCGGGGACCGGGAATTACGGGCAGGCCATGCCGCTGAAGGGCGGCTGCGTGTTGCTGACCGAACGGTTGAACCGGATCGAGATCGGCACGGGGCGCGTCATTGCCGGGCCCGGCGCGATCATTGCCGAGATCGAGACCGAGGCGCGCGCGACGGGGCAGGAGATCCGCCTCTTTCCCTCGACCGTGGCAACCGCGACCATCGGCGGCTTCATCGCGGGCGGCTCCAGCGGCGTCGGCGCGATCCGGTGGGGCGGCTTGCGCAACCCGGCCAATATCCACCGCCTGCGCCTTTTGACCATGGAGGCCGAACCGCAGGTGATCGAGCTGACCGGCGCCGATGTTCACAAGGCCGCCCATGCCTATGGCGTCAACGGCGTGATCACCGAGGTGGAGCTGCCGATCGACCCCGCGACGGCGTGGCGCGAGGTTCTGGTGGGGCTGCCCGATACGCAGGCGGCGCTGGCCTTTGCGTTTGCCTGCGGCGACGTCCCGGACATCCTGAACCGCATGATCTCGCTTTTCGAGCCCGGCATCTCCGAGGCGTATTTCCTGCGCCACCGCAAGCTGACCCATCCCGGCGAGGCGCTGGTGGCGGTCTATGTCTCGGCGCAGACCCTGCCGGCGTTCGAGGCGCTGGTGGGAAAAATGGGCGGAACCGTACGCTACCGCGACGGCGCGCAGGAGGGCCGGTTTCCCGAGCTGTACGAGATCGGCTGGAACCACACCACGCTTCGCGCGCTCAAGGTCGATCCCACCATCACCTACCTGCAAATGATGTTCGGCGAGGATGTCAGCGGCCAGGTCACCGCGATCAAGAACCGCTTCGCCGACGAGGTGATGATCCATATCGAGTTCACCCGCATCGAAGGAAAGGTCCGCGCCGTCGCCCTGCCCCTGGTCCGCTACACCGACGAGGCGCGGCTGGAGCGGATCGTCACCATCCTGGAGGAGGAGCTTGGCCTGACCGTCTTCAACCCGCACCGCGTCACGCTGGAGGAAGGCGGTATGAAGGAGACCGACCCCGCGCAGCTGGAATTCAAGCGCCGGACCGATCCCAAGGGGCTGCTCAACCCCGGCAAGATGATCGCCTGGGACAACCCCGATTGGGTGCCTGAGGCGGGGCGGAGCTATCTGTTCGGCGCGACGGCGGGTGAGGATTGAGCGATGCGTGTCCATGTCATCTATGCCCATCCGCTTGAGACCAGCCTGGCCGCGACACTGCATCAAACCGTCATCGAGAACCTGACCGAGGCGGGGCACGAGGTCGACGATCTCGACCTCTACAAGGCCGGGTTCGATCCGGTGCTGTCGGCCGAGGGGCGCAGCCTCTACCATGATGTTCCGACCAACCGCGCGCCGGTGCAGCCTTACGTCGAGCGCCTGGAAGCCGCCGATGCGCTGGTTTTCTGCCATCCGGTCTGGAATTTCGGTTGGCCCGCCATGCTGAAAGGGTATATCGACCGCGTCTTCCTGCCCGAGGTGTCCTTCGTGTTCGAGAAAAACCGGCTTGGTCCGGGATTGACCAATATCAGGAAACTGGCGACCGTCACGACCTACGGGTCCAAGCGCTGGCGGGCCGCGGTTCTGGGCGATCCGCCCCGCAAGAACGCGACCCGGTTCCTGCGCGCCATCTGTCATCCGCGTGTCAAGGTGTCCTACCATGCGCTTTACAATATCGACCGCCTGCCCCGGCAAGACGTCGATGCGTTCATCGAGAAGGTCGGCAAATCCATGAGGAAGTTCTGATGTTGAACCAGACGTCTACCGGTTCCGCGCCCGCATACGGGGTCCGCCAGATCGCGCATGACCCCGCGACGCGCGCCGACCGCGCGACGGCGGTGGCGTTCGACAATCTGTCGATGACCTACCCGGACGGCACCGAGGCGTTGCAGGACATCACCCTGACCATCCGCGAGGGGGAATTCGTCTCGTTCATCGGGCCGTCGGGCTGCGGGAAATCCACGCTGGCGCGCATCGCCTCGGGGCTGTTGCAGCATACCGGCGGCACCGTGCGCATCGACCGCGAGCATCTGGCCTTTGTCTTTCAGGAGGCGACGCTCTTGCCCTGGCGCAAGACCTTGCAGAATGTCGAGCTGATGATGGAGCTGCGCGGCGTGCGCGCGTCCGAACGGCGGCGCAAGGCGCTGGAGCAGATGGAGGCGGTGGGGCTGAAAGGTTTCGAGGATCGGTTCCCGCGCGCCCTGTCGGGCGGCATGAAGATGCGCGCGTCATTGGCGCGGTCGCTGACGCTGGACCCCACGGTGTTCCTGTTCGACGAGCCTTTCGGCGCGCTCGATGAGATCACCCGAGAGAGGTTGATCGAAGACCTGTCGGCGCTGCACCGCGAGAAGGGATTTACCGGATTTTTCATCACCCATTCGATCCCCGAGGCGGTCTACCTGTCCGACCGCGTCGTGGTGATGAGTGCGCGACCGGGCCGCATCCATGCCGAGTTCGAGGTGAGCCTGCCAAGCCCGCGCACCCACGCGATGCGCTTTGAGGCGCCCTTTACCGAGGGCTGCGCGCTGGTATCCGAGTCGCTTCAGGCCACCATGCATGACACAGGAGAGGATTGATGTCCGACGCCGCCGCCCTTCGCGCGCACAAGCCCGTTCCCAATGTCGCGCCCCCCCCACCCGCGCTGCGCTTTGTCTATACCGTGCTGCCGCCCATCCTGCTTGGGCTGGCGCTGCTTGGTCTTTACGCCTGGGTCCGCTCGGGCCTGCCGGATCATCGCCTGTTCCTGATGCCAAGCGCCTCGGGCCTGTGGGAGATGGCCTTTTCCCGCCCCGAGGTCTGGGCCGAGCTTGGCACCCGCACGCTGGTGACACTGTCGATCGCCGCGGCCGGTCTGGCCTGTTCGATCCCCATCGGCATCATCCTGGCCATCCTCATGTTCCGCCTGACGGTGATGGAACGCGCGATCTTTCCCTATCTGGTGGCGCTGCAATCCATCCCGATCCTGGCGATCATCCCGCTGATCCAGGCGGCGCTTGGCTTCGGCTTCCTGCCGAAGGTTCTGATTGTCGCGCTGTTCACCTTCTTTTCGATCCCCACCACGCTGCTTCTGGGCCTGAAAAGCCTCGACCGGGGCGTCATCGACCTCTTCCGCCTCGCCAATGCAAGCTGGTGGGTGACGCTGTGGAAGGCGGGCTTTCCGTCTGCCGCGCCTGCCCTCTTCGCCGGTCTGCGCATCTCGGCGGGGCTGGCCGTCATTGGGGCCATCGTGTCCGAGCTGTTCTTCCTGGCCGGCGCGGGCGGGCTTGGCCAGATGCTCATCAACTCGAAGATCGAGTTCAAGTACGAGGAGATGTACGCGGCGCTGATCGCCTCCTCGGCCCTGTCGATCTCTGTCTATTTGTTCTTCCAGTTTGTCGGAAACGTGCTGTTCGGGGAATGGCACGGACGTGTATGAACCTGATCAAAACAACGCCAACAGAGAGGAAACGACCATGACTGCGAAACATCTGACAAGCGTTCTTGGCGCGCTGGCCGTATCGGCCACGGCCGCCGGAGCCGGAGAGTTTGCCGAGGCGAACTACACCACCGATCTGAGCGGGGTCTGCCCCAACCCGCTGATCATCCAGAAGGACTGGCTGATGCAGGCCGAACACGGGCCGATCCTGCAAATGATCGGCTCGGGCGGGGTCATGGAACAGGGCGCCTATCGCGGGCCGCTCGGCTCTACCGGTATCGAACTGGTCGTGCTTGAGGGGGGCGGCGGCATTGGCCTGGCCGATGGCGAAACCGCCTATTCGGCGCTGTTCCTGGGCAATAACCGCGCCGGGCTGGTGCCGCATCTGGCCTATCACGAGTTGGACAACGCCTTCATCTTTTCCGAACGCTTCCCCGCCGTGGGCGTGTTCACCCCGCTCGAACTGGCCCCGCAGGCGCTGATCTGGGACGCGGGCACATACCCGGACGGGTTCGGTTCGGTCGAGGACCTGATCGCCTTCGCCGAATCCGAACAGGGCATGATCTATGTCTCGACCATCAACCGCACCTTCGGGCGCTACCTGGTCGAGGCGGGCGTGCCCGAAAGCGTCTTCGTCGAGGGCTATCGCGGCGATGCGGAAAACTTCGTGGTCAATAACGGCACCTGGTTGAACCAGGGCTTCATCACCAGCGAGGTCTACAAGTTCGAGAACGGCAACAACTGGGGCCGCCCGATGGATTACGTGCTGGTCAACGACCTGGGCTATCCGAACTATACCGGCATGGTCTCGGTCAGCCGCGACCGGATGGAGGAGCTTGCCCCCTGCCTCGAAGCGCTGGTGCCGATCATGCAGCAGGCCGCCGTCGATTACATCACCGACCCCGAGGAGGTGAACGAGGTCGTCGTCGCCTTCAACGAGGGCGATTATGCCGTCGGCTGGTGGAACACGCCCGCGGACGAGGTCGCCAATGCCGCCGCCGTCATGCGCGAGGCCGGGATCATCGGCAACGGGCCCAACGACACCATCGGCGATTTCGACATGGACCGGGTGCAGGCGATCTACGAGATCGTGTCGCCCAACCTGGATGAGCGCGCCGACCCGGATGTGCAGCCGGGCGATGTCGTGACGAACCGCTTCATCGACCCGACCATCGGGCTTGAATGACGCGATATGTGCGCCGTCAGTCTTGACAGTGCAGACCTGGCCGCCAGCCGCCTGCGCGAGGTGGCGGCCAGGGTTTCCGAGCTTCGCCGCCGTGGTGTCCAGCCGCATCTGACAACCGTTCTGGTTGGCGCGCATCCGGCCAGCGAGGCTTACCTGGCCCGCAAGCACGCCGATTGCGCTTCGGTGGGCATCGCGTCCGAGGCCATGATGCTGGACGCCGGGACCAGCCAGGCCGATCTGCTGGCCCTCATCGCGCGGCTCAACGCTGACCCTGCGCGCCACGGTCTTCTTGTCCAGCTGCCCCTGCCCGATCACCTGGACAGTGACGCAATCATCGCCGCCGTCGATCCGGCCAAGGATGTGGACGGGTTCCATCCCGTCAATCTGGGGCGGCTGCTCTGGGGCAGCGACGGGGTATTGCCTTGCACGCCTGCGGGGATTCTCGATCTGTTGCAGGCCAGGCAGGTGCCGCTGGCGGGCCGCAAGGTGGTGATCCTCGGGCGCGGGTCCATCGTGGGCCGGCCGCTGGCGATGCTGCTGTCGCGAAAGGGGATCGACGCGGATGTGTGCCTGCTGCATTCGCGCTCGGGCGATCTGTCTGCGGTCGCCTCCGCCGATGTGGTGATCTCGGCAGTCGGTATCCCGGATTTCGTCACCGCCGAGATGATCCGTCCCGGCGCTGCCGTGGTGGGGGTGGGCATCAGCCATGTGGGCGGTCAGATGGTCTCGGACATCGCCGATGACGTCGCCGCGAAGGCCGGGTTCGTGACGCCGCGCCACGGCTCGCTCGGGGCGATGACACGCGCGCATCTGCTGCTGAACCTCGTTGCCGCCACGGAAGCAGCCGCCCGGAAAGGACACTGACCCATGCGCATGTTGCAGCCCGACACCATCGCCCCGCCCTTCGCGCGCTACGCCCACGGGGTCGAGGTGCCCGCAGGTCACCGGCTGGTTGCCACCTCGGGTCAGCTTGGGCTGGCCGCTGACGGGACGGTGCCCGAGGGCGCCCGCGCGCAGGCCGATCTGTGCTTTGCCGCCTGCACCGCGATCCTGGGCGAGGCCGGGATGACCCCCACTGATGCGATCCGCATCAACGCCTTTGTCACCGCGCGGGAACACATGCAGGGCTACATGGACGCGCGGGATGCGTGGCTGGCGGGTGTCACCCGGCTGCCCGCGTCCACGCTGGTCATCGTCTCGGGCTTTACCCGGCCCGAGTTCCTGGTCGAGGTTGAGGTTCTGGCGGCGGCCCCGTGACCGCCGCCAACTTGCCCGCCTATTCGGACGGCGGACAGGTGTTGATCGGCGCGGCGCGCACGATGGGGAAGCACGCCTCCCATTCCTCGGTGCGGGCGGGCCAGGGCGTCAGCATCTCGGGGCTTTCATCCCTCTCCAGGATCTCAAGCGCCTGGAGGTCTTTCACCCGGCCATCCAGATATTCCTTGATGATGGTAATCTCGCCGCCCTCGACGGTGGCGATCCAGACATCGTTGACGACCTGGTAATTGCCGCGCTGGAAGGCGCGGAACTGCACTTCGGCGGCGATCCTTCCCGTGACCGTGTCGATATAGAAGGCATCGGCGGGCAGGTAGAAGGACACGTCCGTCGCCATGCCGCAGAAGGCATCGAGATCGGCCAGCATCGGTTCAAGCCCGGTGTAACTGGTGGTCGGGTAGGCAAAGAACACGTCCTGCGACACCGACGCCTCCATCGCCTCGGCGTTGCAATCGGCCCAGGCCGTCATCAGGTCGAGGATGAGGCCCTGCATCCGGGCGCGGTCGCTGCCGGGTTCCTCAAGCTCACCGGCGAAGAAGACGTTCGGGCGCACCTCCTCCTGCGCGTTTGCCAGCCCTGCGGTTGCGGCAAGGACGGCACTGGCCGCCACTATGGTCTTGATCATCGTCTTCCCTCCCTGTTTTCGATTTTCGAAACACTAGTCGATTTTCGCCGATTCGACAAACGCGGGGCGGCGTCAGCGGCCAAGCCGAAGCACGTTGCGCAGCAGGCAGGCGGCGGTGACGGGGCCGACACCGTCCGGCACGGCGGTCAACCAGGCGACATGCCCCCGCGCGGCGTCAGGGTCGATATCGCCGATCAGCCGGTCGCCGACGCGTGTGACGCCAATGTCAATCGCGATGGCACCCTTGCGCAGGTGGTCGCGCTTGACCAGCCCCGGCACCCCGGCGGCGGCGCAGACAATATCGGCGTCACGGGTCTCGGCGGGCAGGTCCTTCACCGTCTCCTGTGCCACCCGCACGGTCGCGCCCTGCGCCAGAAGCGACAGCGCCAGGGGCCGCCCGACCGAAGCCGAGGCCCCGATCACCGACACCACCGCGCCTTGCAGCGATCCGGCCAGATGCGCGGCCACCAGCGTTGCGGCCTCCGCCGTGGGCGGGGTAATATCAGGCCGCCCGAGGGCAAGGCGGCCCGCGTTCTCGGGGTGCAGCCCCTCGACATCGCGGCGCGGCCCGAGCTTGTCCAGAAAGCGGCGCATGTCAAAGCCCGCGGGGGTCGGCAGAAGCGGCAGGATAGGCCGGTCATGGGCCTTGATGAGCGTTGCCTCCGCCTGCGCGGACTTGGGATAATCGGTGATCTCGACCGGAAGGCCGATCCGTTGCGCAAGGGTCAGGATGCGGTCGGCAAAGGCCATCGCGCCAGACGCGGTCGGATCGGCCAACACGCAAAGGCCATCGCCGGGCCGGGGGTTGAGCGTGTCCAGGATGGAGGCGGCAAGATCGTGGCCCGTGAAGATCCGCGTGTGCATGTTTCCCCCAATGCCGGTTGCCTGCCCCTTGTGTCAGAACAGCCCGAACCTGTCTGCCCTGAACGGGTGCAGATCGACCTGCGCCGCGCGGCCCGCGACCATATGGGCAATCTCGCGCCCCGTGGTCGAGCCGCCGCACATGCCGACATGGCCGTGACCGAAGCCGAACCAGGCGTTCTCGGCACGCGGGGCGCGGTCGATCACCGGCATGGAATCCGGCATGCAGGGGCGATGCCCCATCCAAGTGGTGTAGGTTTCGGTCTTCAACGCGCCGAACACCTTGCGCCCGACCGCGATCAGCGCCTCGGCCCTGCCCGGATCGAGGGCCGCGTTGAGGCCCGCGAACTCCACCGTTCCGGCCAGCCGCAGCCCCATCCGCATCGGGTTGACCATGATGTTCTGTTCCACCGCCATCACGTTGCGGTTCAGCGTCACGCCGGAATCGGGGATGGTGACGTGATAGCCGCGCTGGCTTTCCAGCGGCACGCGCGCGCCCAGTTTGCGCGCCAGCTTCCCCGACCACGCCCCGGCGGCGATGACCACCCCGTCAACCGCAAGCGGATCGCCCTGGTCCAGGGTGATCCGGCGCACCTGGCCATCGGCGAGGTCGAACCCGGTGGCACGCGCGCGCAGATGCGCCGCCCCGTCCTCGATCGCCTGCGCATAGATTGCCTGCACCAGTGCCTGCGGATCAATGGTGGAGCCGTTTTCCGGCGCGAACTGGCCAAATCCGAAGCGACCGCGCAGGGCGGGTTCAAGCTCGAACAATTCCTCGCCCTCGACGGGGCGCATCTCGACGCCGAGGTCGCGGCGAAGCTGGGTGCCGAAGCGCCAGCGCTCCGCCGCCGCGCGCGAGCTGTAGACATAGAGACAGCCATCCCTGCGCATCAGCCCCGTCGCGCCCGCGCGCTGCAAGAGCGGCGTGTAGCAATCGAAGGTCGGCGCCAGCAGCCCGCGCATCGCGCCCGCGATCCTTGTGACCTCGGCCTCGGACATATGGCGCAGAAAGCGCATCAGCCAGGGCAGGACGCGCGGCAGGTAATGGGTGCGGATGACCAGCGGCCCCTCGGGATCGGTCAGCCATTTCGGCACCCGTTTCCACATCCCCGGCATCCCCACCGGCAGCACCGCACTGGGCGAGATCGAGCCTGCATTGCCGAAGGAGGTCTGCGAGCCCGCGTCGTTCGGGTCGATGAAACTCACGGAATGCCCGTCGCGTTGCAGCCAGGCAGCCGTGGCAACGCCCACGATCCCCGTTCCGATCACCCCGATATGCAATGGACGCCCCCCCGTTTCGGGGGCGAGTATCCCGGTTGCGGCAAGTTCAGGCAAACGAATTGATCTTGTGTTACCATCAGCTTTCTTGATGCGCCGCAACAGGCCGAAGTGGATCGGCGCGGCACCATGGTCAGCGCCCGCGGCCCCCCGTGGCAACAGCGGCAGTGGCGGCGCCGAGACAGGTCGGCACCCATTGCCGTTGCAAGTTGGACCGCGCATCAGCAGACTGACGGGGGAACACCCGCAGCAGCCAATGGGCCAGATCGACCATGAACGAACCGACTTTCCTGCCCTATACGGACCGGCCACCCAATGGCGTCCAGCGGCGAAATCGCCGGTCACGCCCGGTTCGCGTGGCCGACGCCATCAAGGACTGGGTCGTCGAGCGCAACATGAAGAAGGGCGACCGCCTGCCCAGTGAAACCGCGATGATGGCGCAGTTCAGCATGTCCAAGGGCACCATCCGCGAGGCGATGCGCATCCTTGAAGCGCAGGGCCTGATCGAAACCCGCACCGGCCCGGGCGGCGGATCCTTCGTGGGCGAGGTGACAGCGGATCGGGCCAAGGCCCTGCTTGCCAATTACTTCTATTTCAAGGATCTCTCGGTCGCCGACATCTACCAGCTTCGCCGCGTGCTGGAGCCGGAACTCGCGGCCTCGCTGGCCGGTCGGCTGACCGGCGACCAACTTGCCGAGCTGGAGGAGGTCGTCGCCCGCTACCCCGAACCCGCCCGATCCGCGGAAGAGGAACGCGACCAGCATGTCGCCTCGCTTGCCTTTCACCGCAAACTGGCCAATTTCTCCTCGAATGCGCTGCTCGCCTTCGTGGTCAGCTTCATGGGCCGCATCCTGACCGATCTTACGGTCTATCGCCGTCTCTACGATCCGCCCAACCGTGAGCTTTACGACAAGGGGCTGGCCTACCAGACCGACCTGATTGCGGCGCTGCGGAACGGAAACGCCGAGGACGCCCGCGCCATCATGCGCGCGCATATGGAGACCGCCGAGGACCTGATGCAGGCGCAGGAGGCACAGGTGCTGCGCCGCTTTATCGAGGAATGAGGTTGCCCGCTACCGGCCTGCGCCGGGGGCCGCCTTGACCATCGGCTGGGGCATGTCGGGCACATCCGCCGGGGACGGCGCGCGATATGGATCGTCCAGCACCGGCACCACTTCTGTCCAGCCATGATACGGGTCGCTTTGGCTCAGCCGGTAGAGATCGGCCAAGGCTGCGAGGGGCTGCATCGAGTGGTCGATCCGCAGCGACAGGGGCGCGATATCGCGCCCGACGACCAGCAGCGCCGCCGAGGCCAGCCCACGGGCATCCCCGCCCGCCGCCGCCGCCGCGTCCAGCGCCGCCAGCAGCCGTTCGGGCAGCGGCCCGTCAGCTTGCTGGCAGGCCGCAAGCGCTGCGGTGATCACCTCGGGCCCGGTCAGCATGTTGCCCGCGACCACGACGCCTGGTGCCTCGGCCGATCCGGCATAGACGACGCTTTCGGCGCCCGTATACGCCGCCGTGCCGCCCTGCGGATCGAGTGCCGCCAACTGCCGATGCGCGCGGCCCGTATCGGGCGATGTGACCGCATCGACCGCTGCCGCCGCCCCGGCGGACATCCGCGCCAGAACGTCTTCGCCCCACAGGGTCGAGGGGGCAGTGCCCTGGCTTGCCGACATGCCCGAATCAGCGTGCCCGCGCAGAACCCAGCCGCCCACGCACAAGCTTCCGGTGGCGGCAGCCCCGCCGATCCGGCCTGTTTTTTCATCAATCGCAAGGACCGAGATCGTCATTCGCCATCCTCCGGCTCAACCCTCTTGCATTTATCATGATAATTTGGCGTTATGCAATTTATCATTATAAATGCGGCGTAACGATGGGCACCGCTGAGAAAGACCATAGGAGAGGTGAGATATCATGAGACTTCTGAACCTGACGCGGCGCCTTGTGCTGGCCGGTGGTGCGGCCATCGCGCTTGGGCTTGCCGCATTAACCCCTGTCGCGGCGCAAACGCCGCCGGGCGTTCTGGTGGTGGGCCAGGTGGCCGAACCGCAAGCGCTCGACCCCCATGCCGTGACCGCCGTCAACGATTTCCGCATCTTGATGAATATCTATGACGGGCTGGTGCGCTATGCCTCTGGCACGCTGGAGGTCGAACCGGCCCTGGCGACATCGTGGGATATTTCCGAGGACGGCACCGTCTATACGTTCAACTTGCGTGACGGGGTCAGCTTCCACGATGGCAGCCCCTTCGACGCGGAGGCCGTGGTGTTCAATTTCGAGCGGATGCTTGACGAGGACCACCCCTATTCCGACACCGGCCCCTTCCCGCTGTCGTTCTTCTTCTCGTCCATCGACACGGTCGAGGCCGTGGACGATATGACCGTCCGGTTCACGCTGAGCGAACCCTACGCGCCGTTCCTGTCGAACCTCGCCTATCCCACCGGCCTGATCGTCTCGCCTGCGGCGGTGATGGAGCACGGGTCCGAGTTCGGCCGCAACCCGTCCGGCACCGGCGCGTTCACCTTCGCGGAATGGCGCTCCAACGAGGCTGTCGTGATCGAGGCCAACCCCGATTACTGGGATGGCGCGCCCGCGCTTCAGGCCGTGGTGTTCCGCCCGATCACCGACGCGAACACCCGCGTGGCCGAAATGCTCTCGGGTGGCATCGACATGATGGTCGAGGTGCCCCCGGTGGCGCTGTCCGAGTTTCAGGGCGACGAGTTCACAATTGTCGAACAGGCCGGACCGCATGTCTGGTTCCTGATCCTCAACATGCGCGAAGGCCCGTTCACCAGCCAGCTGGTGCGCCAGGCGGCGAATTACGCGGTGAACAAGACCGCCCTGGTCGAGGAGGTGCTGGAAGGCACCGCCGCCGTGGCCGCCGGCCCGACACCGCCCGCCTTCGCCTGGGCCTATAACGAGGAGCTTGAGCCCTATCCCTACGACCCCGACCGCGCCCGCGAATTGCTGGCCGAGGCGGGCATGGAGAACCCGGAAGTGACCTTCTACGTCACCGAAGGCGGCTCCGGCATGCTCGACCCTGTCGCCATGGGCACCGCCATCCAGGCCGACCTGGAGGCCGTGGGCTTTGACGTCACGATCGAAACCTACGAATGGAACACCTTCCTGGGCCGCGTGAATCCCGGACTTGAGGGCGAGGCGGACATGGCCGAAATGGCGTGGATGACCAACGACCCCGACACGCTGCCCTATCTCGCGCTGCGCACCGGTGCCTGGCCCGAAGAGGGCGGCTTCAACTCGGGCTACTATTCCAACCCCGAGGTCGACGCGCTGCTGGAAGAGGCCCGCAGCGCCACCGATCAGGACCGCCGCGCCGAGCTTTACCGCGAGATGCAGGTGATCGTGCAGGAGGACGCGCCCTGGGTCTTCGTGGCCAACTGGGTGCAGAACGCCGTGACCTCGGATGCGGTCGAGGGCTTCTCGCTTGAGCCGTCCTTCTTCCTGTTGCTGCAGGACGTGGTGAAGAACTAACCTGGCGTCGGCACCGCGGCGGGGGGTCTTCCTGTCCCCGCGCCGCGGCGCGATTTGTCTGCACGGGGGGTGTACGGGGGGTGTACGCCCGGTGCACGGGGGGGCACCCCCTTGTTTTTCGCCCCTGACCGCCGGAGAAACCCGCCATGGGCCGTTACATCCTCCGCCGCCTGCTCTCGGCCATTCCGGTGCTTCTGGGCATTTCGGTGATCGTGTTCGCGATCATGGCCCTGATCCCCGGCGACCCGGCCCTGGCCATCCTCGGCAGCTTCGCCACACCCGATAACGTGGCTGCGCTGAACGAGGATCTGGGCCTCGACAAGCCCTTGATACAGCAATACTTTATCTGGCTTGGCAACATGTTGCAGGGCGATTTCGGACGCAGCTTCGCGCTCAACCGTCCGGTGCTGGACGAGGTGCTGGAACGCTTCAACGCGACGCTTGTGCTGGCCGGCACCAGCTTTGTGATCTGCTCGATTCTGGGCATCATCGCGGGCACCGTGTCGGCGGCCAACCAATATGGTTTCGCGGACAAGGCCATCACCTTCGTCGTCCTGCTTGGCATCTCGATCCCCTCGTTTTTCCTGGGCATGATGATGATCCTGATCTTCGCGGTGAACCTGCGCTGGTTCCCGGCCTCGGGGATGTGGCCGATCTACGGCACCCGCGACATCTGGGCCCTGCTTGACCATCTCGCGATGCCCGCCTTCGCCCTTTCGGTCGTGGCGACCGGGGTCATCGCACGGCTGGCCCGCTCTGCCATGCTGGAGGTGCTGCGGCAGGATTTCATCCGCACGGCGCGCGCCAAGGGTGTCTCGGAACGCGGCGTGGTCTGGCGTCACGCGCTGCGCGCCGCGATGGTCTCGATCATCCCCGTCCTTGGTATTCAGGCGGGCTTCGTCCTCTCGGGCGCGGTCTATATCGAGGTCGTCTTTCAATGGCCCGGCATTGGCCGGATGCTGGTCGACGCGATCCTGCGGCGCGACCTTTTGCTGGTCCAGGGGGGCGTGGTCATCGTCGCGGCCTGCTACGTCTTCTTCAATATCGTCGTGGATGTCGCGCAATCCCTCCTCGACCCGAGGATCAAGACATGAGCTTTCTCTCGCTCATTGCCCGCAACAGGCTGGCCCTCGGCGGTCTGATCGTGATGGCGGTCGTGATCCTGCTGGCACTTCTGACCCCGTTTCTGCCGCTGGCGGAACCCAACATCACCGACACCTCGAACCGCTTTGTCAGGCCCTTTTCCGAGGGCGCGCCTCTCGGCACCGATCATCTTGGCCGGGATCTGCTGTCACGGCTGATGTGGGGCACCCGCCTGTCGCTTGCCGTGGGTTTTGCCGCCGCCCTGGTCGCCGCCACGCTTGGCGCGGCCATCGGCATCATCGCGGGCTACTTTGGCGGCCGCACCGACAACAACATCATGCGCGGCGTCGACATGCTGATGGCGTTTCCCTACATCCTGCTGGCGCTGGCCATCGTTGCGGCGCTTGGTCCCGGCCTGGTCAATGCCCTGATCGCCGTGGCCGCCGTCAACATCCCCTTTTTCGCCCGCAACATTCGCGGCATCACCGTCAGCATCGCGCATAAGGAATTTGTCGATGCGGCCCGTCTTTCGGGCATGTCGGATGCGCGTATCATCCTGACCGAGATCCTGCCCAATGTGATCCCGGTCATTGTTGTCGCCATGTCCACCACCATCGGCTGGATGATCCTGGAAACGGCGGGCCTGAGCTTCCTGGGGCTCGGCTCGCAGCCGCCCGTCGCCGATCTTGGCTCGATGTTGGGCGAGGCGCGCTCGGCCCTGATCACCAACCCGCATACTTCGATCGTGCCGGGCATGATGATCCTGGTCATCGTGATGGCGATCAACCTTCTGGGCGACGGGGTGCGGGATGCCCTGGACCCGAGGTTGAAATCCGGCGCGCTGAACCGCCCGCTGCCCGCCACGCTGGTCGCGCGGGATCGCACGCCCGCACCGCAGACACAGGAGGGCATCCTGGCGCTGAGCGAATTGCAAACGCAGTTCCACGTCAAGGATCGGGTCTACCGGGCCGTCGGCGGCGTATCCCTGGCCGTCAAGCCCGGTGAATGCCTTGGCATCATCGGCGAAAGCGGGTCGGGAAAATCGGTGACCGCCCTCTCGGTCATGGGGCTAGTGGCCTCGCCGCCGGGTCTGATCACCAACGGCTCCGTCTGGCTCGACGGCGAGGATCTGGTCGGCGCGCCCTATGCCACGCTGCGCAGCCTGCGCGGGCGCAAGGTCGCCTATATCTTCCAGGATCCCCAGGCCACGCTGCACCCGCTCTACCGCGTCGGCGACCAGTTGATCGAAGCGATTTCGAGCCACCGCTCCATCAGCCGCGAGGAGGGGCGCAGGAAAGCCATCGAATTGCTGGAAGCGGTCCGCATCCCCAACGCCCCGGCGCGCGTGAACGACTACCCGCACGAGATGTCGGGCGGGATGCGCCAGCGTGTGGGCATCGCCATGGCCCTGGCCAACGATCCCGAGGTGATCATCGCGGATGAACCCACCACCGCGCTCGACGTGACCGTGCAGGCGCAGATCCTGTCGCTGCTGGACGATCTGCGGCGTGAACGCGGGCTGGCGATCATCTTCATCACCCATGATTTCGGTGTCGTGGGTCAGCTTTGCGACCGGGTGGCCGTGATGTATGCGGGCCGCATCGTCGAGCAGGGACCGACGCGCGCGATCCTCGATGCGCCGCGCCACCCCTACACCGCGCGGCTGATGGCCTGCGTGCCGGAACTGGGCGGCGGACGGCGCAGGCTGGAGGCCATCCCCGGCCTGCCACCTGCCGTGGATCGCCTGCCCGAGGGCTGCGCCTTCGCCCCCCGCTGCGACCGTGCGCGGCCCGACTGCACGCAGGGCGATATTGCCTTTGACGCCGATAACGCCCGCGCCGTGCGCTGCCTCTATCCCGTTGACCAGAGGGAGGCGGCGCAATGACCCCGGCCCTGCGTCTTGAGGCGCTGTCCAAGACCTTCCCTCTTGGCCGCACGCTTTTTGGCCCCGAACGCCCCGGCGTGCGCGCGGTGCACCCCCTGACCCTTGATGTCGCCACGGGCGAAACCCTGGGCATCGTGGGCGAATCCGGCTGCGGGAAATCCACATTGGCCCGGATGCTTGTGGGGCTGCTGGAGCCGAGCACGGGCAGAATTGAGATCGAGGGGTCGGCGCTGGACAAGGCCGATCCGGCGGAATTCGGCAAACGCATCCAATACGTCTTTCAGGACCCGATCAGTTCACTGAACCCGCGCAAGACCATCCGGCAGATCATGGAGGCGCCCCTCAAGCTGCTGCATGGCATGGACAAGGGACAGCGGGCCGCACGGATTGCCGAAATCTTCGATCTGGTCTCGCTGCGGCACGAGTTCCTGGACCGTTACCCGCATGAGTTTTCCGGCGGTCAGGCGCAGCGCATCGGGATCGCCCGCGCCCTGGCCGCCGAGGCGCGCATCCTGATCCTGGATGAACCGGTCTCGGCCCTGGATGTCTCGGTGCAGGCGCAGGTGCTCAACCTGCTGGCCGATCTGAAGGCACGGCTTGGCCTGACCTATCTGTTCATTTCCCATGACCTTGCCGTGGTCGAGGCCGTCTCCGACCGCATCGCCGTGCTGTATTTCGGGTCGGTGGTCGAGCTTGGACGGGCGGAGGATGTATTCCGGGCGCCGCGTCATCCCTATACGCGGCTGCTGGCCGACAGCGCCCCGGTCGTCGGTCGCGCCCTGACGGCGCCGGAGGGCCGAGAGACGGAATTGCCGGATCCGCTCAACCCGCCCGAAGGCTGCGCCTTCGCAGCCCGCTGCCCCCGCGCGACCGACCTCTGCCGGGCAGAGGTTCCGAAGTTGAGCGGCGATCCCGGTCACTCGGCCGCATGCTTCCACCCCTTCGGCCCGAACCAGGAATAATCCCGCGCTCCGACGGTCTGCGGACTGCAGTTGGGTTGAGGGGTTCCGTTCAAAGCGCCTTGGTCGGGCTTGGACCAACGAGAGGCGCAGCAGATCTGTCCGAAGAGAGCTGCCGGCCTAGGTGTGAACTCTCAGTAGGTTGTTCATCCGGTTCGGAGTTAGGCTGCAATTGCCAAACTCCAGCCGAGGACCCCGAAGGATGAACAACCCGCATCACAATGCCCGCACCACTGTCCATAGTCGAGAACTGATCGTCGCGCGTCACCGGGAGGGACGGCCTGTTACGGTGATTGCCGAGGAGTTGGGGATCTCGGTCCGCACGGTTTACAAATGGTTGCGCCGTCACAGGCTGGGTGGTCCGTCGGCGTTGGCCAATGCATCGAGCGCGCCGGTCC